>Ga0209937_1000349_pt1 | contig 15153 bp, 15 predicted proteins | sample SalPon1_B_H2O_MG_FD_185699 | JGI IMG/M metagenome (GOLD analysis project Ga0209937, IMG submission 185699) | Salt pond water microbial communities from South San Francisco under conditions of wetland restoration - Salt Pond MetaG R1_B_H2O_MG... | ecosystem: Environmental > Aquatic > Non-marine... | reverse complement strand
GTAGTTTTAGTTCTTTTGCATTATCTATTCTTAGTGCAGCTATTCTTTCACGCTATTTTGATAAGGAAGAATATGGAACTTATAAGCAGATATTATATGTATATAATACACTTTTAATAATATTTACAGCTGGATTACCAAGAGTGTTTGCTTATTTTTTGCCACGAGTTTCAATTGAAGAAGGTAAAGATGTAGTTTGGAAAATTTCTAAAATGCTTTTCTTATTTGGAGTGATTTTTTCAGCTGCATTATTTTTTGGTTCAAATAGTATAGCTAAAGTTTTAAATAATCCAGAATTGGCTCTTGGTTTAAAGTATTTTTCTCCTATACCAATGTTATTGCTACCTACCTTAGGTATTGAAGGGATTTTTTCATCTTATAAAAAAACATTTTATATTGCTATCTACAATACCTTTTCGAGGTTATTAATGCTCATTTTCATTGTTTTACCTGTTATAATATTTAAAGGTTCATACCTATATGCGATTTATGGCTGGATAGTGGTTTCCTTAATTACTTTTGTAATAGCATACTTTTTTAAATCAATACCTTTTAGAGGCGTTAATAAAAAAGTTTCTACTTTAAAAATGAAAGAAGTATTTTCGTACAGCTTACCCTTGGTAGGTGCTAGTATTGCAGGTTTAGCTATTCGTTCGGCTGATCAATTTTATATAAGTCGTTATTATGGGACGGAAATATTTGCGGAATATAGTAATGGTTTTATGCAGATACCATTTGTAGCTATGATTACTAAAGCAACATCTACTGTATTAATGCCACAGTTTTCTAAGATGGTTCACGAAAAGGTAGATGTACAAAATTTCATTAAACTTTGGGAGAGGACACTTTATAAATCGGCAATAATTATATATCCGATTGTCGTTTTTTTATTATTTCATGCAAAAACAATTATAGTCTTACTTTATTCTGAAACATATATTAAATCAGCAAATTATTTCCAGATAGCTATGGTTGTAAATTTTTTTAATATCATTGTTTTTGCGCCTTTACTATTTAGTTTGGGAGAAACTAAGTTTTACTCTAGAATCCATGTATTTGGAGCTTTATTAATTTGGGTAGGAGGTTATATATTTGTTAATCTATCCTTAGGCCCTATAGCTTTTGCAGTTTTGTCGGTAAGTATTACCGTGTTACTTATTATACTTAATATGTGGAAAGTATCAAAAGTTTTTAATATAAATGTATTAAATCTTGTTCCCTTAAAATCTTTTTTTATGATTATTTTACATTCGATACTTATTTCAATTCTATTGTATTTTTTGAAGAACTACCTATGGGGCACTATAAATAGTTTAATGGGCTTAATTTTGGAAACAATTTTGTTTGTCGCATTCTTAATTTTAACATCAAAGATATTTAGAATAGACTATTTAGTTGTAATTAAACCAATTTTGTTAAAGCTTAATAAATGAAAAAAAGGCATATTTTAATAGTAGCTTTTTCTTATCCGCCACTGTTTGCAATTGGCTCAAGAAGAATAGCTATGCTTGCTAGAGGTCTTTATGATAAGGGATTTATTCCACATATTATAACGGCAAAAAATCCACCACAGAAGTATCCTCTTGAAAATTTAGTGCCTGAGCAATATGTCCATCACGTACGTTGGTTTGATATCTGGCAATTAATATATTTATTAAACAAATTTAAGCTAACTAAAATTTTTGGAAAAGTGTTAGGTTATTATATTCCTTTTGCTTCTAATACTGTACCGGAACGAAGAAGATTTTACTGGATTAGGCCAGCTATTAAAAAAGGACTTCAAATTATTGACAAGTATGATATAGAGTTGATATACAGCTCATATACTCCTCCTGCTAGTATTCGAATTGCATCTGCATTGAAAGATAAAACAGGTCTTCCTTGGATAAACGAATATAGAGATCTCTGGACCGGAAATCCTTATGTTAAGCAGAGTGAGAAGGAGCGAAAAATGAATTTTCAAAAAGAAAAAGAAATGATTGCTAAAACAAATGCATTAGTAACTGTTTCGGAACCTCTTAAAAAAGAACTTGAGAAACTACATCAAAAACCAACTTATGTTATCTATAATGGGATAGATGAGATTAAGGAATTTAATATTCAATCTTTCAATGAAAGTAAAATTATTATTGTTTATGCTGGTAGTATTTATAAAGGAAAAAGAGATCCAATGCCTTTTTTTCAAGCATTAAAAATACTCAAAGAAAAAGATACAGAACTATATTTTAAATTTTCAATTAATTTCTATGGACCGGGCTTAACAAGGATATTAGGAAAAGACATAGATGATTTAGAACTTAACGATATTGTTAAATTGCATGAACCCGTAAGTCATGCTGAAATACTTGATATTCAAGAAAAAGCCGATATTTTATTATTATTAGGTTGGAATAATAAAGCAGACGTAGGCGTATTAACAGGTAAAGTATTTGAATATTTGGGAATGAAAAAACCAATTTTAGGTTTAGGATATAAAGAAGGAGCCATGGATAATGTCTTAAAAGAAACCAATACGGGTAAGATAATTAATAATCCCCAAGAAATTTACAAATATCTGATAAAAATCACTAAAATTGTTCAAAATAAAAAAAGATTAAAATCTTTTAAAGATAATATAACTATTGAATCTTATTACCGAAAACGGCAAATAAACAATCTGGTTGAAATTATTAAAAAACATTTGGTGGTCAACTCATCTAAATTTTAATCAGCTTTATGAAACTTTTAATCACAGGCGATCTCGCCATAACCAAGCAATATCCAAAAAAAAATATTGATAAAAATTTAATTAATTTATTTCAAAATTCAGATTACAATATTGTGAACTTGGAAGCTCCGGTAACTGAAAGTGACTCTAAAATTATAAAAACCGGACCCCATCTAAAATCAGATACAGGGTCAACTTTAGAGGTGTTGAAAGCCTTAAACGTAAACTTGTGTACATTAGCTAATAACCACATTTTAGATTATGGTGAAAAAGGCGTTTTGGATACTTTGCAGTTTTGCGAAGGAATTAAAATTTCAACAGTTGGGGCAGGAAAAAATAAAGAAGAAGCTTCAAAAGTTTTTTATATAGGTTCTCCGGAAGGAAAGATTGCCATTATCAATATAGCTGAAAACGAATGGGCTTCAGCAACAGAAACTAGTGCAGGAGCAAATGGAATGGATTTGATTGATGATATGAAGAGCATTCAAAACGCTAGGGTCAAAAGTGATTTTGTTTTAGTAATTGTACATGGTGGTTTAGAATATTATAATCTTCCTAGTCCAGCAATACAAAAAAAATATCGGTTTTATATAGAAAACGGTGCTGATTTAGTCTTAGGCCACCATACCCACTGTATTAGTGGTAAGGAAGTGTATAAAGGAAAAAGTATTTATTATAGCGTGGGAAATTTTTTATTCACAAAAAATAGTAATTATTCAGACTGGTACAATGGTTTTATTTTAGAATTAAATATATCAAGTGGTGAATTAAAAACTAAATGTCATCCCATTCAACAAAATGAAACAGATTTTAGACTTAGTTTTTTGGAGGGTGATGAAAAGGGAAATTTTTTTAAAAGAGTAAAAGAATATAATGAAATTATTCAAGATCCTACACGTTTAAGTGATGCTTGGTGCTCACTTATCGATAAAAAATCAATGCTATATATCAGCTTATGGTCGCCATTTGTTTTTATAAGAAGCCGTTATTTAAGAGCTCTTTTTATAAAGCTGGGGATTAGATTTATAAATAAAAGGGGACTGTCTTATTATCTGAATCTAATGCGCTGTGAGACCCATTCTGATATAAGTATGAGTGTACTTAATAACAAAATAAAAAAATGAAAATAGCCATACACCATAGTCCTGGAAGTTTTTCAGAACGATGGATTTCATATTGTAAAAAAAACAATATTGATTACAAGCTTGTTAATGCTTATGATAATGATATCATTCAACAAGTTGATGATTGTGAAGCTTTTATGTGGCATCATAATCATATGCGGTATAAAGATAATATTACAGCAAAGCGTATTTTATTTGCCTTGGAACATGCAGGGATAAAAATTTTTCCTAACTTCAACACTGGATGGCATTTTGATGATAAAGTAGCTCAAAAATATCTGTTAGAAGCCATAGACGCTCCTTTAGTGCCTAGCTATGTGTTTTATGATAAACAACAAGCTTTAGAGTGGGCAAACAAAACCACTTATCCAAAAGTGTTTAAACTAAAAGGAGGCTCTGGTTCATCAAATGTAAAATTGATTAAAAATGAAAATCAGGCTATCAAAATGATTAAAAAGTCATTTGGTAGAGGGATTTCTAATTATAGGAAAATCGGAAGTCTTAAGGAGAGATATCGAAAGTATAAAACAGGAAAAGGTAATTTTAAAAGTATACTAAAAGTAATTATACGATTAATATTACCTACAGAATTTTCTCGTAATTATGGAAAAGAAAAAGGTTATGCATACTTTCAAGAATTCATTCCAAATAATGAGTTTGACATACGTGTTATTATCATAGGAGATAGAGCTTTTGCGGTTAAACGAATGGTTCGCAAAAATGATTTTAGAGCATCAGGTAGTGGTGATAAAAAATATAACATTGAAGAAATTGACTTAAGATGTATTGAAATTTCTTTTAATGTCAGTGAAAAAATAAAGTCACAGTCAATTGCTTTTGATTTTGTATTTAATGAACAAAAAAAGCCTTTAGTAGTTGAGATTAGCTATGGATTTGCAGTAGAGTTTTATGACCCTTGTCCTGGTTATTGGGATAGTAACTTAACTTGGCATGAAGGAAAATTTAATCCGCAAGGATGGATGGTAGAAAATGTCATTAATAATGCATAATAAAAACTACTTAGGCGAATACATATTATTTTTTATTTGGCCCATAGCTTCATTTTTTAGAGCCCTTAAAAGGCATAAAAGACCCTGGGCAAAAAATATAATTTGGTTATTCGTAGCTTTTTATGGTTATACTTTTTTGGCCACTAACGAAGGTTTTGATTCGTTTGATTACATGAGAGATTTGATTCAAATGCATCAACAGCAAACAGAGCTGAGGGCCATCTTTAGTTCTTTATACACTCTAGGAGGTGAAAAAGATATATACGACTCCATTATCATATTTTTAGTTTCAAGATTTACTGAAGATTCTAGAATTTTGTTTTTGGTGGTCGCTTTAGTTTTTGGATATTTTTTTTCAAGGAATCTTGCTATCATTCAGCTGCAGTTACAAAAGCAAACTAAAGGCTATTTATTTCTTTTTTTTGTAGTTTTGATTTTAGTTATTCCAATGTGGAGTATTAATGGGGTTCGTTATTATACAGCAGCTAATGCATTTATTTATGGTGTATTACATATTTTTTTGCTTAATAAAAAAAAGAGAGGTTTATTCTATATTGCTATAAGCCCACTTATACATTGGTCATTTTTTTTTACATTTCCAATACTTATTATTTATTATTTTTTAGGTAGTAGGTATAATATTTTTTTAATACTTTATTTGGTTTCTTTTTTTATTTCATCTATAGCTATAGAACCTTTACAGAACATAGCAAACACTTTAGCTCCAGTCTTTGCAGATAAAACACAGGTCTATTCAGATGCTGATTATATGTTAGAAAGACAAGAAAGCTATAATAAGCGATCCATATATAGTTTGGTTTTTATTAATGCGTTAAAGTACCAAATCCTTATGCTCATTCTTTATGTGCATTTTGTATTTGTAAAGAAGGGCATTCTTAAAAGGAATAGGACAATTTATAGTCTGTATAATTTTTCATTATTCTTTATGGGGGTTTTTTATACACTCGATTTTATTCCATCGGTTGGTAGATTTAATTCAATTACAAATTTCCTATTTATAGCATTATTTATTATTATTTTTCAAAAGTACTCTGTTAGGTCTAATGAGATTATCTATATAACCATCCCCTTATCCTTTGTATTTATCTTAGGCAAATTGTATTCAGGCTCTGCGTTTATAGGTCCTTTTACATTTACAAATCCAATCCTAGCGCTTTGGGGGCCAGGAGAGAGTACACTTTGGGATATTTTTATAGAATAGATGTTTAATGCTTTATCAGAATTCAATTATTTTTTTAAAAACATATAACTTTAAAGCTATAAAGTGTTTCGCTTCTGGCTTATTTTAATTTTACAATTATAGTATATGAATGTTATTTTCTTTGTAACATGTTTAGGTAGTGGTGCTATAGAAGATTATTTTGCATCGTCTTTTTTTAGTTTAAGTCATCTGAATTTAATAGTATAATAGTTTTTTTGCAAAAGAGGTAGAGTGGGTATTTGACTCTAACTTTTCCTCTAATTTGCATTATTTGGCTAGCAAATCGCTTTAAATTTATAATATAATTGGTTTTTTAACCATAACCTATGATGTAATTTTTAAACTTATTTTTACTACATAATAGGATATTGGAAGTATTAGATAGTACATTTTGTATATTTCAACTTACTTTATTTTTTATATCAAATATTTTAGTAAAACATGAATAAAAATCTCTGCTTTATAACTACTTCACTTGCACAAGGTGGACTAGAAAACGCAGTTACGGTAATGGCTAATGAGATGTCTAGAAAAGGTAATCAAGTCAGTATAATTAGTTTTTACAATAATCCTGTGTTCTATGATATTAACCCTAATATAACATTAATTTTTCCTAGCTTTAAAAGAAATGAATATTCTACTTTGGGTTATTACTTCAGAATATTACTGTATGTTAGAAGCACAATAAAAAAAATACAACCAGCTGTTATAATATCGTATGGAGATTATATTAATTTTATATCAATTTTAGCCAGTACAAGTCTGAAAATTCCTATTTATGTTTCAGACAGATCAAGTCCATCAAAAAAATTTCCTTTCTATGTGAAAATATTAAGGAAACTCTTATATTATAAATCAACTGGTATTATTGCACAAACTGAAAGGGCAAAAAGTCAAAAAGTACGTATGCTAGGAGAGAAAACGCCTAGAATTGAGGTTATTCCAAACCCAATTAGACCGTTCTATAACAACTGGAAGGTCAAAAGGAAGAAAATAATATTGGGAGTAGGAAGACATAGTTATGTAAAAGGATTAGATCGTCTTATTAATGCATATGCTCAAATAGAAAATACTAATTGGACATTGCAAATAGCAGGAAATTACGGCCCACATACTAAAGAATTGAATAGGATTATAAACGAAAAGGGACTGAATGATAAGGTTGAACTTTTAGGTCCAATAAAAGACATTGATAAAATATATAGTCAAGCTCAAATATTTGTACTTCCCTCTAGGAGTGAAGGTTTTCCAAATGCTCTAATTGAAGCCATGGGCTTTGGTCTTGCTTGTATTAGTTTTGATGTAGTTGCAGGGCCAAGTGATATTATAAGCAATGGGAATAATGGCATTTTAGTACCTGATGGCGATGTTATTAAGCTTAAAGAAAATTTAATCCTTTTAATGGATAATGACGAAGTTCGTAAGCAGCTATCTGCTAATGCTGTAAAAATAAAAGATAAATTAAGCGTCAGTGAAATTGGCGACAAGTTCTTTTATTTTATCACTAATAATATTCATAAATAGAAATATTGATTTGAAAAAGCCTAAGATTTCTATTATTACAACTGTAAAAAATGGAGGAGCTTTCATTATTGAAACTCTTCAAAGTATAAATGCTCAAACTTTTAAAAATTTTGAGCATATAATTGTTGATGACGGTTCTACTGATAATACAATAGATGTTATAAATCAATTTAAAAAGACTAACCCGCTTTATAATTTAAAATTGTTTCAGCCTGGAAATCTTGGCAGAGGTAAAGCTTTAAATTTTGCAGTTTCAAAAGCATCATCAGACTGGGTTGCTATTATTGATGCTGACGATATGTGGCACCCAAAAAAGTTAGAATTACAATGGAAATGCATTTCGTTAAATGACATCGATTTATTAGCAACAGGATTCGAGTTATTTGCAAAAAAGGATCAATTGAACTTTGATTTAAAAAATAAAAATTACGAGATGTTTATTCTTAAGATATCAGATTTACTAAAATCAAATAAAATTTTACATTCTTCTGTTTTAATTAGAAAGGAATTTTGCATGTATGACGAGCTTCGGAAGTCGCAATTTGATTATGAATTATGGATGCGTTTAATTACCAAAAAAAACAGAATAGGTTTAATGTATTCTAAGTTGTCCTACCATAGAATACATAAAAACCAGTCATTTGAAGGTAGCAATAAATCTACTTATAGGATTACATCATTTAAATTAAATGCACATTATTGCATAAAATTTTTCAGGTTTGATATTTTATTGCTAAAATCAATGAAATTAATTATGGTTCTATTGATTCCAAGAAAATGGATTCATAATTATTGAATTTAACAACTAAATGCAACTTTTATAGAACTTTACATGCAAAGTTGTAAATATTAAAACCAATTAAATGAATAACGGAAATTTAATAATATCTCTCGATTATGAACTTATGTGGGGAGTTCGCGATAAACGTACAATTGAAAATTATGGTGATGCGGTCGTGGGAGGAAAGAAAGCAACACATGAAATGCTTAAATTATTTGATAAATTTGAAGTTAGGGCAACATTTGCGAGTGTTGGTTTTTTATTCCATAAAGATAAAAATCAGTTATTGAGTAGTTCTCCTGAAATTAAACCTACTTATAATAATATAAACTTGTCTCCGTATCCAAATATAAAAAATCACATAGGTGAAAATGAAGCTGATGATCCTTATTATTTTGGTAATAAATTAATTGAAAAAATTAAAAACAATCCACTTCACGAACTCGCTACTCATACCTATTGTCATTATTATTGTTTAGAGCCAGGACAAAATATAGAACAATTTAAAGCAGATTTAAAAAGCGCCTTAGATGTAGCTAAAGAAAACGGTGTAAAAATTCGCAGTATTGTTTTTCCAAGAAACCAATATAGCGAAGCTTATCTCAAAATCTGTAAGGAATTTGGTATTACTTCTTATCGTGGTAATGAAAACCATTATATCTATAATACAGGAAATGGCGAAAATCAAACACCTTTAAGAAGGGCTTTACGCCTTTTGGACTCTTATATAAATATTACAGGATATCATTGTTACTCTATAGAATTCATTAAACAAAGTTTCCCATGTAATATTCCTTCCAGTCGGTTTCTAAGACCTTATCAAAAAAAGCTTTCATTGTTAGAAAGTTTAAAAATAAGAAGGATTAAGAAGGCGATGACATATGCTGCAAAAAATAATTTGATTTATCACCTCTGGTGGCATCCACATAATTTTGGAAGAAACACAGAGAAAAACATTAAGATGCTGGAATCTATCTTAGATCATTATAGTTATTTAAACAAGAATTATGGGTTTGATTCGGTTACAATGAAACAATTGTCAGAAGAAATAACAGCAAAAAAATGAAATTAGTCTTTTTAGCAGGAAAAGGAGAGAGCACCATTTTTATGTATAATGCACTAAAAACAGATTTCTTAATTGAGAAAGTGCTTATAGAAGAAAGGGTACCCTCAAAACAATTAATTAAAAGAAGAATAAAAAGGCTGGGCTTACCTAAGGTTATTAATCAGTTGTTATTTCAGATTATTATATCAAAAGGATTAAAATTCTTCTCAAAAAAGCGCATTTCCCATTTAAAAAAAAATCACAAGCTCTCTTCAGAAAGTATCCCTAAAGATAAAATACTGAATATTCCATCAGTCAACGATGATTTATGTTTGGAGGCTTTAAAAAAACTAGACCCAGATGTCGTCATTGTAAATGGCACACGAATCATAAGTAAACGAATACTTCAATCTATTAATGGAATTTTTATAAACTCCCATGTAGGTATTACACCGCAATATCGTGGAGTACACGGTGCATATTGGGCATTAATTAATAATGATGCAAAAAATTGTGGAGTGACAATTCATTTGGTTGACTCCGGTATAGATACCGGTTCAATATTAAAACAAGCAACAATATTTCCTGAAAAGAAAGACAATTTCATTACTTATCCTTATCATCAGTATGGTGTTACAACAAAATTAATGAAAGAAGTTCTGTCCTCATTTCAAAATAAAAATCTTCGGCCCTTTAAAAAAGACAATGTTGAAAGCAATCTTTATTATCATCCAACATTTACGGGATATGTAAAAAATTTTATATTCAAAAATCCATTAAATCCTTAAATAATCAAACCTTTAAAGATTGGGTCGCCATTATAATTAATGATGGTTCTACAGACAACACTAAAAAAATATTAGACTTATTCAAAGATGATAATCGATTTCATATTATTCATTTTAAGAAAAACAAGGGACGACCATACGCAAGACAAAAAGGTTTAGAAACTATTAAAAAATTGGATTTAAAATATATGTGTATGTTAGATGCTGATGATTGGTATTACCCTAAAAAGTTAGAGTTTCAATTTAAATTTATGGAAAATAATCCAGATACTACGTTACTTTCGTCTGCAATAGGCGTAACAAATAAAGAACAGGAATTATTTAGAGTTATAAAGCCTGTTAAGGAAATACAATTTTTTAAGTTTAAAGATTATCATAACTATAAAATGATACCTCACGCAAGTTCCATCATTAGAGTTGAGAAAATAAGAGATGATTTGAGTTATAATTATTCTCTTAAACTTTCCCAAGATCAAGATTTTTTAAGACGACTTTTAATTAACAAGAAATATGCTTTTGATCCCAATGTTCAGTATATATATAATAGAGAAGAATCATTCTCATTTAATAAATACATTTTATCAAAAAAGTTTACATTCAAGAGTTTACATTCTAATAATACGCCTAATGGAAGTCTAATTATATTTACGTTAGTGTCATTTTTAAAAATATTTTATGTTTTGCTATTAAAATTAACTAACAATATCCAAAAATTGAATAAAAATTTAGGTAGGGAACCAGAAAATGATGAAATTAATAAGTATACTGAAAATTTAAAATTAACACATTTTGAATAGAAGCCAATTCAATATCATAGCATTTAGTATTATAAATAGTTTGTTAGGTAAAAAAATTACTAATTCACTTTATTCTAAAAGAGCAATTAGGACTTACAAAAAAAATGATGTGATTTTTATTCATATACCTAAAGCAGCAGGTACATCGATTTGTTGCGAATTATATGGTAGAAGAAATGGTCACTTGAAGGCAGCCTATATAAAAGATAAAATAGGAAAAGCTTTTGATGAAAAATATTCATTTTCTGTATGTAGAAATCCTTATGAAAGACTTTATTCTTCATACAAGTTTGCAACACAAGGTCATACTAAAGATGGTGCAATAGCAAATGCTTCTTTATACAAGAATGAGAAGTTCAAAAGTTTTGAGAGCTTTGTTAAAGATTGGCTAATTCATCAAAAGTTAACAAATATTGATCTTGTATTTCAACCACAATATAATTTCGTTTTCGACAAAGAAAATCGTTTAATTGTAAATGATATATATAAACTAGAAGAAATAGAAAAATTGAAAAAAACTTTATCAATTAAACTGAAAAGAAAAATTACAATTGATAAAAAAAATGTTTCTAATAAGATACCACAAAAAAATATGTACACATCTGAATTAAAAAAAATCGTTTATGAATTATATAAAAATGATTTTGATTTATTTGGTTATGAAAAATAATCTTTAAGGTAAAAAAATTGAATCAGAACCAATTTAGAGTTAATTTATTTTTAAAAAATAAACTAGTTTGAAATTACTTCGTGTGTCTACAGTACCAATGTCTTTACGTTTCCTTTTAAAAGGCCAAATGAAGTTTCTGAGTAATCATTTGGAAACATTAGGTATATCTTCAGGACCAAAGGATGAATTAGAAATATTAGCTAGAGAGGAAGGTGTTGTAGTACATCAGGTAGAAATGTCAAGAGCTATTAACCTGATTAAAGATTTAATATCACTTTATAAATTATATACGCTTTTTAGAAAAGAAAAACCAATAATTGTTCATTCAATTACTCCTAAAGCTGGTTTATTGTCTATGTTAGCAGCAAAATTATCTGGAGTACCGGTAAGAATTCATACGTTTACAGGTTTAATATTTCCTTATAAACGTGGTTTTTTTCAAAAATTACTTATTACGATTGATAAAATATTATGTTGGTCTGCAACCAATGTTTATCCTGAGGGACAAGGAGTAAAAAATGACCTTTTAAAATTTAAAATTACAAAGAAACCTCTAAAGATTATTGCAAACGGTAATGTCAACGGCATCGATACCGCACATTTTAATCCAGAAATTTACACCCAACAACAAAACCAGGTTTTACGACAGCAATTAGGCTTCCACGAAGAAGATTGTGTGTTCATTTTTGTCGGTCGCCTGGTGGGGGATAAAGGCATTAATGAACTCGTGTCTGCATTTAAAAATTTAGCGTCGACAATCGATTCACGACTCACGACTCACGACTCACGACTTCTATTAGTTGGCCCTTTTGAACCCGAACTTGATCCTTTAAAACCAGAAACCTTACAAGAAATAGACAATAATCCCAGCATCATCGCTGTAGGTTTCCAAGAAGATGTACGACCGTATTTAGCGATTTCAGATGCGCTTGCTTTCCCCAGTTATCGTGAAGGCTTTCCCAATGTCGTCCTACAGGCTGGTGCCATGGGTTTACCGAGTATCGTCAGTGATATCAATGGCTGTAATGAAATTATCGAAGACGGTCAAAATGGATTGATCATTCCACCTAAAGATAGCGATGCTTTACAGCAAGCGATGCTGAAGTTGAATCAGGATCCAGACCTGTATCAAGAATTAAAAAGCAATGCCAGAGACCTAATTACTTCGAGGTATGAGCAAAAAGTAGTTTGGGAAGCTTTATTAAAAGAATACAGATGTTTGCTAAAAGAAAAAGGTTTGGAGGTGCCGCGTTAGTCGCTTCGCTACAATTACGAGTTAGCGCTTCGCTTTATTCCGGGTCCCGAGTAAACCAGTGACCCAGTAAACCATTAACTATGAAAACACATAAGGATTTAAAGGTTTGGAAAGAATCGGTAGCTTTAGTTACTGAGATTTACTCAATAACGAAATCTTTTCCTAAGGAAGAAATGTATGGGCTGACAAATCAGATACGTAGATGCGCTGTTTCTGTACCTTCAAATACTTGACCTGTGAAATTAATTCAAATCAATATGAAAGATTTTTTCTATACTTACGTTCTGCAAAGTGAAGTCGATGGTAAAAATTATACTGGTTATACAAATAATTTGAATTTACGATTTGATCAACACAATAAAGGATATGTAGTATATACAAAAAACCGTAGGCCTTTAAAAATGATTTATTTTGAAGCTTGTTTATCTCAAAATGATGCATTAAAAAGAGAAAAATATTTTAAAACACATTATGGTAAAATGTTCTTAAAAAAAAGACTCAAATCGTATTTCATAGGTTAAACTGAGGGTGCTGCTCGACAGACTAATAAAGAGTTTGTTCAATTTTTGTATATAGCTTTAGGAAGTAATACAGAATTAGAAACTCAATTGTTAATTGCCTTTAATTTAAATTTTATGAGTGAAGTGGATTATGAAAATTGTTATCGAAAAGTTGATGAAATCGGGAAAATGCTCAGTGGTCTTATTTCTTATAGAAAATCAAAACTTTAATTCTAGTCCCTAATGTCTTGTTTCTATCTCCTAGTCCCTAGTTTCTAATTATCTAAAAAATGTACCCAAAAATAATCAAACCTCTTTTTGATTTTCTAGCTGCTATAATCGGTCTTTTAATTTTGAGTCCTATAATTATATCAACCACCATTGCCTTAACCATAGCCAACAGTGGCAAACCTTTCTTTTTTCAAAAGCGACCAGGCAAAAACGAACGTATTTTTAGAATCATTAAATTTAAAACCATGAATGATTTAAAAGATCAAAATGGTAATTTACTTCCTGATGCTAAACGTTTAACAGGAATTGGTAAATTTGTACGAAATACATCGCTTGATGAAATTCCACAATTGATCAATGTCTTAAAAGGCAACATGAGCTTGGTAGGGCCAAGACCTTTATTAGTTGAATATTTACCCTTGTATAATGAAGAACAAAAAAGAAGACATGAAGTAAAACCAGGTATTACAGGCTGGGCGCAAATAAATGGAAGAAATGCGATAACCTGGGAAGATAAATTCAAATATGACGTAGCTTATGTTGACAAAATAAGTTTTACATTAGATTTGAAAATTTTATTACTAACTTTAAAAAAGGTTTTTAAATCAGAAGGTATTAATCAAGGTGGAGAAGCAACAACAGCTTATTTTAAAGGAAACAATGATTAAAGAGAGATTAAAAAAAGCAATTTATCGATCTGAAGAAGCTTACCAAGCTTACCAGCAAGAAAAAATTTACTTCCAAGCCTTACGTCTATATAAAGCTAATATTGCAATATATGAAATATTAGAATCTTATATCTTGGAATGTGACGAATCTGAAAAAGAAGGAATATGCATCTATTTGTTTCATTTGGAAGATTGGATGAATCAATTTAAAGATCATGAACAAAATATAAATTCCTACACAAGTCACTTTGTGTTTGAGCGTTGGGAAGGTGCTGTTTCTTTCCCTAGAAAAGTTGTACAAAAATTAAAGAGGTAATTATGAAATACGCATTTGCTGGTGATCGTAAAATTAGTTGTAATCTTTTAAACTTTTTAATCCTTAAAGGCTATAAGCCATCTTTTTTATTAGTAACCAAAGGGAAGAACTCTAGCCATAGTGAAGAACTTAAGAAGATTGCAAATTTGTCATCTGAATATATTTATGAAGGAGTTGAATTTAAAAACAATACCTGTATTCAAAAATTAGCTTCACTTGATTTGGATTATATAATTGGCGTTCATTTTCCATATATCATACCTAAAAAAGTTTTAAACATACCTAAAATTGGTTTCACGAACTTACATCCATCTTATTTACCTTACAATAAAGGTTGGCATACTCCTAGTTGGGCTATATTAGATGGTACACCTTATGGAGCTACTTTACATTTTATGTCAGATGCATTAGATGAAGGAGATATTATTCATCAAAAAAAAATTGATATTAGCGATTTTGACACTGCTAATACCTTATATAAAAAAACTTTAAAATTAGAAGAAGAGGTATTTAAA
>Ga0209937_1000348_pt1 | contig 15173 bp, 30 predicted proteins | sample SalPon1_B_H2O_MG_FD_185699 | JGI IMG/M metagenome (GOLD analysis project Ga0209937, IMG submission 185699) | Salt pond water microbial communities from South San Francisco under conditions of wetland restoration - Salt Pond MetaG R1_B_H2O_MG... | ecosystem: Environmental > Aquatic > Non-marine... | reverse complement strand
GCTCTTTGTATTTCGGCGGGGGCTGAGCCGGACAAGGTACCTGATTTTAGGAGTGTCTCGGTAACCCTGTTCAGTTCACTCGCGGAGGCCTGGGTTTCGTCCATGGCCATCGCCATTCTTTGGTAAGTCGATACCGCGGAGCGAACGGGAGCGCGGGAACGAGAGGCGATTTTCGAAAGACGCAGTTGCATCTTTTCGACGTCCTGCCCCGATCGCGCGACCGCTTTGAGTTTGTTCTCCAAGTTGGTCATAGTGTCCGCGGCGGTGCCGAGACCTCTAAGACCCGCGCCGGCTGTGACCACGCCCGCCAGAGACAGCGCCATATTCCGGAAACCGCGCGTGACACGGCTCGAAGTCTTTTCGATCCGGCCGACGGAACGGTTGAGCTGTGCCAGGTCTCGGCGAGCTCTGGCGGAATCGGACATCACATCGATGTCAAGACCTATTCTTTGAGCCATGGACTTTCCTTTAACAAAATACCCCGGACAAACTCGCAATAACACGAGGCCATCCGGGGCAAAATCAATCTAGTTTTCCGTGATCTGACAATACAGATTCTATGAAATAACGAGGAGCTTGTTTTGAGTGGCCCCAGTTCAAGTAAACAATGTGAGACGCCGAGTTTTTCAAACCGGATTTAAGTTCGTTTGTGCCGCTCAGCAAGCTGTAGGATAAACCGAGGAAACCCGGATCCTGCAAGTACCAAGAATCCCTGGCCTCTCCCGTGGCCACCGGCGTCTCGGCTTTGAGATCTCGAAGCATTTCTTCTTGATCCGCCTGAAAAGCTTGCTCGGTGGCGCGAGAGAGTTTGTTGTCAAGTTCTTTACGGAAACTCTCCACATTTCGAAATCGCAGTTTTACAACCACAAAGTCACTCCTCTTTGTTGAAGTTTTGTTCGAAAAACCCCAGTGGGTTGGCGGACCTGTCCCGTTGAGCTCCGGCTTTCTTCATCTGAGCGAGGGAGGAGAACAACTTCTCCGGTTTCTCTTTGGCGCCGAAAGCCGACAACAACATGTAGGTTCTGCGATCTTCGTTCCAACCGGGAGGCCGAAGATTGAAGAACTCGCACCAACCCAAGTATTCTTCCATGGGCATTTCGTGCTCCACATAGCTCTTCGTCACACCCAATTGGTAGGCGAGCTCGTAAAGAGAAAGCTCCTCGTCGGTTAGTTTCCCGTTTGCGGAGTTTCCTCGTCAAAAACAACACCGATCGAACGCATGATTTCTCGGAACAAATAGTTCATCTCCGGCAGCGGGAGTTTCTCCAAGTCTTCCATGGTGAGTTCTTCGGCGCCGACAACCGCTTTCTGAAAAGTGAAAAGCATAAGTTGTTCGCCGTCTTCCTCGGTTTGGTTTTTCTTGGAATTTTGTTTTTCGGCGTACTCGCGAATTTCGCGAACCACGGACATAGGCAGTTTCCGTACTTGCACTTTTTCGCCCATAAACTCGACGTCGAAAGTGATTTCCTTACTGACAAACTTTTTCATTGATCTTCTTCCAATAGTTGTTTATTATTTTTCTCGAATTCGTTTACCAGACCGTTGATCTCGTTCAAGATCGACAGCGTTTTCAAAACTTCTTGTTTTTTGGGATCGTCGTCATCGAAGTCCTCCAAACGGGACAAAGTTTTGCGCATGGAAAAAGCCACGGCGTTCTTCATCCCGTCGAGAGTTCTTCGCACCACGTAATCCGAAGAAAAGGGTGCAGTCATTATTTTATTATCCTGGTTTTTAAACTGTGAAAGGCCCGTAATTACGGCCGAGCGGAAGCGACATCGAGATGGTGGCGGTTACCGAATCGGACATCGAGTTTTGAACTTCGATGGCGTCGAAACGGACGACCATGAACCAAGTCGCGTTCGGAACTGTGCCGATACCGGTTGCGGTCATATCTTGCGTGTCCGGCTGGCCGGTCAAATAAGTCATTCGAACGAGATACTCGTTTCCGTCTCGGACCATGGCGCCCAAAGTAGACGACGGGTCCCATTCGGAGGGGACGTAGTTGACGGTCAAGGTCATGTCAGGTGCGTCAGCTTGCGCCTGCACTTGAGAGGACACAGATTGGCCGTATACCGGTACGTTTACGATATTCGAAGGGGTGCCGACGGGCGGAATCTCTCGAATGTTGCCGATTACTTCGTAGGTACCGTCGGACGCAGTTCCGTCGAAAGCTGAGACGAAAGTTGTTTCGTCTTTGCTCATGGAAACGGGATCAATCGCGACGGCGCCGGTCGAAACCGCCATGGTCGAAAAATGACCCGAACTAATTGAAGTTGGAAATGCCATAAGGTTATTCTCCGTAGATCTTAAATTGTAAAGAGTATTCAGCGTGGCTGAGGTTTTGGTTTTGAGGGTCCTGGCCGATTGATCGCAAAGAAGATTTCCCGAAATGAACGTTACCGTTTGACTTCAAAGAAAAAGCTTGGTCTAGTTGGTCAGTTATTTCTTTCAACCGCCCGGGCCCCTTGCCGTTTTCGGTGAAAACAGAAAAAGCTAAAATACCTTCGGTTGTGGAAATCGAACCTTCTCCGTAAGAAACCCGGTCGCCGCCGGGCGTCAAGACGGACACGGAAACAAATTCCGAACTGTTGTTGTAAGAACCGCGGTAGTCGGCCGGGATAAGCTGAAAGTCGAAAGAAGCTTCGTCGATCATTTGGTAGACCGTGTCAACTGCTGTGGAGAAAGACAATTCAAACTCCTTTGAGTTGAAGGGTCACAAAGACGCCGTTGTCGTCGTAATCCAGGATGGAGTACTGAGAACCGCGAATGGTGATCTCGTCGTAAAACCCCGGTTCGAACTGTCCGGACTCTGCGTAGAAAACGCGAGTCACGTCGGGCGGCAGGGAGGAAAAACTTTGTTTACGGGCCACGCTGATACCCTCGACTTGCGAAAGAGCGCTTCCCGAAGAAACGGATTGTGAACCGAAATCGTATCCGCCGACGGAGTTGTCCTCCACTTCCGCAACAACCTTGAAATCGGCGAAAACCGACAAGATTTCTTTGAAAGCGGTTTCCAGTTCGGGTTTTATCGACATCAGTTGGACCTCCACCAATTATTACTGTAAACGGAAGAAGGGTTCGCCAAGAAAGGTCGCACAAAAGAAGTTACTTCCCGCGGAAATTCTCGGACATTTCCCGAGGAACTGTTCACGGTGGCGTCGGACAAAGACATCCCTTCCAGAGAGATTCGAGTCCAATTCCGCTTGTCGTCCTTTCCGAACAATTCTTCCGAATTCAAATTGTAGTGAAAAGCGAGGTGCACGATGGCTTTTTTAACCCGTTCCGGGATCTGGCCGTCCACCTGGTCGACGAAAACCCCCAAGACAGGTTCGTAAAACCTGAAAGCTTTTCGGGGGAAAGCCAAGGGCTGACCGGGATTTGAAGCCTCCGACACAAACGGAGCGTAGTGCTGATCAAACCGCGCGGTGGCGGTGATCAGAGTCGCTGCTTTGTCCGAGTCGGAGAGCTCCAACCAGTAATCACCGCCGACAAAACCGGCGATATACCCGTTCGCTTCCGAAAGCGTTACGTACGAATTGTCTGCGGTGATTCCAGCCATTAGTGTCCTCTTACGAGTGGAAGATGGGGAGAATACCCAGATTCAGGACGTCCGAAGTGCGATTCCAAGAGGCCGCGGCTTCGTAGTCCGAATATTCAGGGAACCTGTTGGTGGCGCCCGACCAGTCGTAACCCGCGGGGTGTACGACGTGGCTCCAGCGATGCCACATCTCGGTGTTACCGCCGCCCAGGTAGCTCGAAGCGTTCCGGTCAAGTTCGACGGGGTTCGGTGCTTCGATGTCCGTGAACGAGATAGCGCCTTCGCGAACAATTAAGGTCGTTTTCTTGGAAAACTCGTTGACGTTAGTGTCGCCGCCGCGGTCCCCTTGGTTGGTGCGGCTGAGGAGCAAGCGGAACTTGCCGCCGTAGATGGTTTGGAACATCAAGTTACCGTCTTCAATCGGATCTTCGTCGACCAAGTTGGCGCCGCGGAAGTCCGCGAGCATCTCGGGCGAGGTGATCAGATAGAAGTAGTCGTCTTCGTAGTCCTGGTAAGCCATGCCGACGGAGCGGAACAGACGTTCGCCGGCTGCGGCGCCGGAAATGGAACTGTCCACAAGTTTACGACCTTCGCCGGCGTTTGCGGCTGCCGCGCCGAACTCGCCGTCGGCGTTCAGGTCAACGTAGAAACCGTTGGCCGGGTCTACACCGTCGTTGAACGAGTTAATCCCCTGGCTGCCGACGGCTGCCTCGGCCGCCGCCACGCCGCGAAGAACCCCCATTACCGCTTTCTGACGATCTTGAGCTTTAAGCTCGGCCATGTCGCGGGCGACTTTTTCGAAGCCGTCTTGTTGGGAGATGAGCTCCTGGAGATTGACTTGGTCAAAACCGACGGACCGAGCGCTTTTGATGAACGTCGACACGTGGGTCGAGATGTCCGAGAACGCGCCGTCGGCGGCGTTGGTCAAGGACGGTGTGTTGATGTTGGCCGAGATCGGGTTGTACGCGCGCAGCTGGCCGATGTACGACTCTTTGCTGACGTCAATTCGATCGTCGGTTGTTACGATACCCGAAGTTGTGATGCGTTTCTCTTCGGTGTACGCTTCATCGACGTAAGCCGCGATGGCAAGTTCGATGTTTTGGAAATCTTGAGCTGTGATAGCCATTTTATATTAACCTTTAGGTCTTGAGTGCATTGCCGTTGAACGCGGCCACAGACCGTCGTATAAATAGTTGTCTACCGTTTGAATCACAGAATCAATAGGTTTTCTGACCGAGTTTGCCTTTCTTAGCGGCCTCGATCGCCTCCTGAGGAGACATTTCTTTCAAAGACTTCTTGTCGAAGTCACCGGTTTGAGTGCGCGGGTTGGTACCTGCTCCGCGTTGTTCCGGGAGTTCGAAATAAAATTCGTATTCTTCGCTCTTGGCGAAAGTTTTGACGAAATCGTTGATGGAGACACCCGTGCGGTGTACCCAGTTGTTATTTTCGTCTTGAACCAGTTGGTCCACAATTTCTCGGAAAGCGGAATCTCGGGCGCGAGCATTCTTGAACTTCTTCCCTTCAATGTCGGACAGGGCTTTGTCCAACGCTTGATCGCGGGTGAGTTTTGTGTTTTCCGAGCGGTATTTTTCCAGCTCCGATTGCAAGTCTTCGATTTTGGCTTTGTAAGCCTCTTCGTGCTTGCCCGCTTCCTCCATGGCTTGGATTTCAGCTTGGCGCTGTTGTTCGGCGAGTCTTTTGCGTTCACGCCGCTCTTCGTCGCGCTCCTTGGCCATCTTGTCCATGTTTGATTTCATGGAAGAAAGCTGGTCGGATACCATTTTTTCGAAGATTTGTTTTTGTTCGTCGGTCAAAGAATCGGGAGTGAGTTCTTCGTTTTCTCCTTCTCCTTCTTTTTCCAAATCTTCTTTGGTCTTAATTACGTTACCTTCGTCGTCGACGAGGTTTCCGTCGTCATCGTATTTTTCTGACATTTGAGTCCCTTATGTCACAGACAGTAAGTTTGGTTTCTTTAACGTCCCCCGGTACAGCCGAAGGTGAAACGGAGATTTGTTTCTTTAACGTCCCCTGGTGGTTTATTTCTTGTTTGCGGCCCAAGCTTTTTTCAAATTCTTCATCGCGGCTTCGAGCTGCTTCGCGGTCATTTCCGCTTTGTTTCCGACTTCGTCGATGGCTTCGTCGGCGAGTTTGTCCGCTTTATTCACAAACGTGTCGAAGGCGTCGGAACCGGAATCGACGAAAGAGCCGAAAGTAGACTGAGCGTTCTCGGAGAACTTGTCGTAACCTTTACGAGCGCTCTTGAACTTTTCGGAAGCGGTGTCGGAAGTGTTGTCTATGAAACGTGCGGCTTTGTACGCCGTGTTACTCCGCAATTTGTTGGCGCTGGCCTCCAATTTGTCCCGATTGGACACTCCGCGAGACATACGGGCGCGTTTGCCGGACGGTGTCGCGGTGTGTTTCGGAGGCGAAACGGCATCGTGAATTTTTCGCGCCGCGCTCTCGGCGAAGTTCACCGATCCGCCGGAGTTTCGGCGTGAATTCAAACGAGCGGAAGTGGAGAACCTTTTACCCGTCTTTACGCCTTGCCCGGCGGGGTCAATCGCGGAACGCAGATCACGCGCTCGACGAGCCCTGGCGGCGCCGGTTGCACCTGCGCTTTTGCTGGCTGTGCTGACGGCGGAGCGAGTGCTGCGCGCTTGACGCGCTTTAGAAGCGCCTGAAGAGCCCGCGCTGCTGCCGGCCGTTCGCAAGGCGGAGCGGGTGTTGCGCGCTTGGCGAGCTCGGGAAGAACCGGAGGAGCTGCCGCTGCCCGAAGCCGCGCCGACGGCGGAGCGAGTGCTTCGTGCTTGGCGAGCCCGAGAAGCGCCGGAGGAGCCCGCGCTGCTGCCGGCCGTTCTGATGGCTGATTGCAGGTTACGTGCTTCCCTCGCGGCGGATGCACCGGAAGAACTGGGGGTGCTTTTGTTGATTTCTTGTCTTGCTTTTTCGGGGTTCGCGGAAGTACGCGCGGAACCGATCCCGGCTGTTTTGAAACCGCGAACGGAAGAGCGTTGTGTTGTGTTGTCGATGTTTCTTACGGCTTTTCTTCGATTTTTCTCGGACCGTCCGGTTGCCATGCGAAGAACTCCTTTTAATCTGTTTCTTTAACGTCCCCTGGTGATGAGAGAGTTGTTTCTTTAACCGTCCCTTGGTGATGAGAGAGTTGTTTCTTTAACGTCCCTTGGTGTATCCTTATAAACAAGGAAAACCTACCAGGGGACTCTAAAGAAGAGAGACTCCCTCCTTCCGCCGGTGGGAGGGGACCCCCTCTCCCTCTTCTCCTTCTCCCTTCCCTTTCTTTTGAAAAGTTAATATAGTATATTATTAGTATTATAAGAAAAACAGAAAAGAAGGTCTTTAAGATACCCTTTGAGCCTACAAGGTTTTCAATCTACGGTTTAAGTCGTAAATCTTTTCTTAAAGTTCCTTTTAATAGAGAACTGGTATTCCGAGAAAAACAGAAAAGAAGGTTTCAATCTACGGTTTAAGTCGTAAATCCTGTTTTTAATTTTTTCTTTTCTATTTTTTGTAAAGATTTAATATTCCAAGAAAAACAGAAAAGAAGGTCGTCGGGATGCCTTTGAACACCCCGACGAACTCCCGCCGATTCTTAGTTTAGTTGTTCTTGGCTGTATCCAAAACCGAAGTATTCAAACTGTAATTGACAGCTAAGCGTTTTACTTTTTCCCGAAACGTCTTTGCGAAATTTTCTTCGTCATCTTCTGTGGCGTCGTCGTGACAACGCTGAAGATCTTTCAGAAATTTGAATCTCCGGGTGTCGTTGATGTCGGAGACCAGTCTCATATCCAACGCCAAGTAAGGATCAATAGATCCGCCTTCCCATTTTGGGTTGTACAGACTGTCCGAGAACAGATGACCTATTGCACACTTGTTGCCGTATCCGTCCCTGTACCGACAATCCACATTTTGTCCGTAAGGGTTCTTTTTTACGGACGGTGCTCCTTGTTTGAGAACTCCGCTTACGGCTTTGTCGAACATTTCTTGGATTTCCATTTGAGAAGTTCCTTTCTTTGTTAGTTGTCTTCGTTTGTGAACCCCACCCACAAAACCCAGAACAAAGGCAGTAGGAGGGAGAGGCCGTACGTGTAAAATATGGAAATTATGGCCGCAGTCACAGCGACTGAGGCTGATAAGGCGCATGCAACCGCGAACAAAGGGTCTTCCGAAGCTTTTCGGGTTATTCTTTCTCTGAATTGTTTCATTTGAATTTCTCCTTATACTCAGTCAGTTACAACCGAAGGGTAAAAAGTCATCAAAGAACCTCCGTCTTTTTTGCGATAATCTCTGTCTCACCTGCTTTGGGGTGAACATCTACTTCATAACCCTCTTCGCAGATTCTGTCAATAATCGCCTCGGCAAGTTCTCTCAAATCCGACAAATTATAAATACCTTTATCGACTCCGCCGCGAACTTCTTCCAAGTAAGTCATCACACCACTCCTTTTCTTTTAAGCTCCAAGTAGTTTCTAGCTTCAAAAGGTGTAATACCCTTTTCTTTAGCCACTTGATCTATTTTATCCTCAAAGTCACGCTGTTCTTTTTCTGACTTATTAAGAGGTCGATACCCAACGGCAGTCACACTTACATCTCCGAGATAGTCCTCATGAGGTTCCATATTGGATTTGAACTTAAGGTAGCAGCCCTCCAACCCCCGGCGCTCAGCCTTTCGAATCAGTTCTTTGCACAAATCGAAAATATCTTGGGGCGAGTATTCTTCGTGGTCTTGAAGATATCTTTCGTCTTCCCAAATTTCCACTTCTGTCCACTTGCGGTAGTCACTGTAGTCAGTCATTGTCAATTACCCCCGTTTCTCCATAACGATTAATAACTATATGGTCGTCCATAAGCTCTTCACATCTTTCGCGAGACCCTTTGCAATTAGTGAAAAACATGCTTTCGACGGACCACCAATTCCCTGGGAAGCGCAAGTCTCGGTATTTGTAAGAGATAGAACCTTTCCTAATACCGAAAGAGCCGTCGTTAAACTTTACAAGTTCCATCATTACTCTCCTTTTCTTCCAAATCATCGGTAAACTCCAGTCTCCTCTGTTCGTATATCGTTAATGCATCCTCTTCGGTTCAAACTCCGAAAGTTTGAACCAGTACCAGCTCCCATCTCCGTCGGGTCCGGCGATTGCGGTCGCGGGTTGGTCGAACGGACCGCACTCGCCGCCGTCCGAGTCGAACCAGTTGGTAATCGGCGCAGTCGTTCCGTTGCTGAAAAGCACGGTTTGACTTTCGCGATGAAACGCCTCGACGTCGAGTTTTTTCTTTTGGTCATTCATCGTCGGAACAACCGCCCCGGTTTCAAGTTTTTGTTCGTTGTTTGTTCTTTTTTCCCCAGCTTTCCCACACGAATATCGTACGCGTCGGCGCTCATTTCCCGCCAGTCATTATGGCTTACTTTGTCGAAAATATCACTCATCGGTCTGTTCCTTTTCGATTAGAGCGAGGACTGCAAAGCGCACCTGCACTTGGTCATCACCGTTGTCTAATACTGCATCATGGGCCACGTTTGCCGCCTCCCTCAACGCCTCTTCCCTGATCCGCTTGTCGCGGGCGTCACGTGCGGCTTGGGCGTCGGTGGAGGTGCGTTTGTGAATAGCGCGAAGGCAACCGGCAACAGCCCGATCATAAGCCTTATCTTCTTCTGTCTCTGGCTCATCTTCTAGATACTCACCTACGCAGGCATCAAAACACGCCTGATTTTCCGCCGCCACAAGTGATAGGTGCAGGTCGTATGGCACCCACTCAATGTCACCCTCAAAACGCTTCATGCCATCGTGGACGATTGTTTTACCGCACTTGCTGGTAACGATCCGCTCCGGCGCTTTCGTGTTATTGGTCATTGGTGGTTTCCTTTGTGCATGTGTATTCTCCAATTGGCGTTTTTACGTCTCCGCTCTCAATTTGATGTGACGCAAACCAAACGGAAAAAAGGCACCCGCAAACGCAGCCAAGAATAAAACTATCCATCACTCACCTCCAAACTCAGGCGGCACGGGCAGGGCGCGGATGGACCTAGACAGGAGTTTAGACATCTCACCTTTGCGCATACCCGTAAATTCCTCACCTTCATTCATTACCTTATCAGCCGCCGCATTCAGCCCGGCACGGTAAGCATCGGCAAGGGTGGGGCCGGGTTCCAGAGCCTCCAGAATGCGGCGTTCGTAATCGGCTTGCGCAGCGGCTTTGGCAGCATGCATAGTCGGCTCGTAACTTTTGGTTAAGCTGTTCCACCAACCTGCCGGTTTATGCTCAATCCTCACATAACCAAATCCAGTTGACGCTATCCAATTATGTTCACACCAAGCCAGCGGCTTGACCTTCGGCGCGGCTAGATCGGCGCGGGCCTTGTAGTGGTCGCGCTCGGTGAGTAGGGCGCTGAGGGTTTTTGCCACATCATTTTCTTGCGGCGGGTCGCCCATTAACAAAGGCTGCCGTGCGATAATCCGATCGACCGTCTCTGCGTTTGTGTCTACGTCAGCCATCGTGGTTCTCACTTGCTTTTCGGTAGTCGTCTACAGCAGCTTTTAGTTGATCTGCATCGGCCCGCGTGGCGCACCCCGTGTTCATAGCAACTACTGCCAGCCTTTCCGCCGCTTTCAAGGTTTCGGCGTTGGCAAGGATGCGCTCGGCGAGTTCTTCAGCCATTTCTTCAAGCGGTGACAATTCGTAGCCAATCCAAGTTCCATTTGTGTCGAAGCAATCAGAATGTTCTTTTTGAGCTACTTTGACTTTTTCAATCATCTTGGTATTCATCGATACTCTCCTTTTTAGTCTTGTCACGGGCAACCCACTCGCCACACCAATCATGCATCATCGTCGCGGGCCAGTGATCCGCTTGCATCCCGCTTTTTGGATCGTGGATGGTGGGCGGATATCTGCGGCAATGACCGTCAGAATAGTAATCAATCGGCAACGGCTCGGGTGCGAGTTTGCCATTGCGGTTTCTGTACTCCTGGTCTGGCACAAGCCAAAATCGGCAGGTGTTGCAGCAGCCCTCTTGCAGTTCGTATCCGCCACGCTCCAAGAGTATTTTTTTGTCTTCCGCGTCGGTGGTTTTCATGCCGTCTCCTTCTTATTGATCAGTTCTATCATCGCTTGTTTGCCTTGTCCAATCAGATTGTCATGTGCCGTTAAGACAGCCCTCCGTAAATTAGCGCGGTGTGAGTTTGTCCGTCCGACACGTCGGCGCGGGCATCGTCGGCGGGGTAAACAATATACCCAACCGAGGGCGAGAGAGTGATGTTTTCTTCGGTGTTTTTCGCTCCTTCTTTGTCGGTGCTCTGCACTTTAACTTCGGCGGAAACGGTAACACCGTTAAAATTCACATCCCAGGTTCCGCCGAATGAAACACGATCTGCGTGATTGTGATAACAGACCTCTGCGACGGCTTTGTCGCTGGGTCCGATTACCAAGACGTCGTGATTTTCGGGTAGGTTACTGTTGACCAAGGGAATTACGACGGCGCCGGCGGTTGCCGCTAGGGTTGCGCAGGTCATTGGTTTGTCTCCTTTGACTTATTGATCATCGTTGTTCTCCTTTGTAAAATACCAAGCCAGCCCGACTGCTATAGCGAGCCCAATCATCAACAGTATGTGTGCGAGAATCATTACTCACCTCCGAAATCATCTTTCACTTGTGTTCTCCTCTTTTAAGTGTCACACGACACCATTTCGGACCTGCAACAATTCTGAACGACTTACACCAAAATCGTGGTTTGCCGGACTTGCTCAAAACAAAAATAGCCGGTATATTCATTAACCTTTCGTTACCCCCTTTGCCTCGGTGATTGCGGCGTTAGCTTTCTTTTCAGCCTCAAGAGCGGCGTGTTTTTTACTTTTGTCATTTCATTCCCTTTCTATGTTTCCGCGTGTGACGATTTAGTGTACAAATAGATATTACCGCCCTATTGGTTTAAATCTCAGCAAGTAGGTCCACCAACTATGCCCCCAAGGGCTCCGACGTACAGGGATCAAGCGGCCTGCCGGAATTAAGAACTCTTTTCCAAGGGCCGTGTGAACCTGTCGGACGCACAAAACTACAGTTGAGCTTCCTTCATTCCCACAGAGCCTCAAAAAATTTCGGCCGCAGCACGGAAACAACCGAGTAGTCACTTAAGAGGCGGACCTTACGATTTGTAGTTTCTTCGCGAATCGTGAGTTCCTCGTCGAAGTAAAGAATTTTGCAGAGATTTCTTGTGATTCCGAAGCCTACAACCACAAAACGTAGTCCGGGCTCTTGAAACAATTTGCCGGCAAAGACAAGCTCTTCCGAGGGCTCTTCCAACACAGTGAAGAACGGATTCCACCGAGACGGATCCGACAAGCGTCTGCGGTGGAGACGTCCCGTCGACGTCTCGAACCAACCACCCACCAGAGCTTTCACCAGAATTTCTCCGCTGACTCGGTTTTTTATGATAGTTCCGCATTTCATTGATTACTCCCACAGATCTTTTTCTTCTTCTTTGGCGAACTCGGTCCCTTGAGAAAGTGTGACAATCGAAAAAACACCGAAAATTGTTTCACCGGCAACTCCCGGTATTTTCGAACGGAATTTCTTGTTGCCGTTGTGATCAACCACAACTTCCAGTTTTTCTTTGTGAGTAAAAAACACGTCTTTGGGTTCTTCGCAGACGAAAACGTCGCCTACTTCCAGCTCGTCGGCGGGCGGCAATCCTTTTTTCTTGGTCATTCCCACAAGTCTCCTTTTTCTATAACAACGAAAGTCGTGTACATAGTATTCAGCGCCACATCACCGCCGAAAACACCTCCGTTTCCGCCGTTTGGTCTTGTGCTGCTGAATCGTTTCACGCCGTCGGACATAGTAATCACTTCCAGGGTTTCCATGAAGTCGAAAATCATGTCGTCTTTTTCGACGCAAATAAAGACAGTACCCTCCTCCAAAAATTCCGGATAAGGCAGTCCTTTCATTTTTTTGTTCACTCCCACAGGGGCTCTCCGATAAAAAAAAGAGAAGTGGCGGGCCGCCCGAAGGCAGCCCGTTTGATCAACAGCACTTGTAAGCTGTCGTTACGCTGTGACCGCGCTGACGAAGCGCCACGTAACGATCCAGTTTTCCGTTGGGGACTCCCAGATCGATGGCTTCCGCGGCGAATGTTGAGGAATCTTGTTCGGCGGTTTCTTCGACTTCAACCAGATTCCAGTCTTCCAGGGCGGTGATAGGCATAAGTTTTCCTTTCTTTTTCAGATTGCGCAAACGATGAGCAGGAGTAGCACTCCGATGACTTGCGCGGTGTTCATCACAGGAGGTAGAGAACCAGAGTGAAAATAACAACTGCGATGATACTAGACGAGACCAGATCTTTGGTTGTCAACAGATCTGTACTTTCCTTGTTTGTTTCTTTTTTCGCGGCTTTCAGTTTTCCGCCGTGGTCGTAACAGACGGATATTTTTCTCGACGGCATAGTTTTTCCTTTCTTTGCCATTTGTGTATCGGCGTGTGCAGCGGCATCCGTAGACACCGCTGCACGCTTTTTATTTAAAAGAGACTTTTCACGTACGCGGACGTGTTGTTCCACGCCGCGCCGGCTGTTTCGCGGGCTCCCGTGACAGTCCGCTCCGCCCAAGAGTCTTTGTACAGCGACGCCGTCTCTTTTTCAATGGCGTCGGAAGCGCACCCGACGTAAGCGCCACCGACCGTACCTATTGCGCCGTAGACAACTGAGCTACCCAAGATCAACGGGGCCGTCACTTTCATTAAAGCCTCGCTACTCAGCAGAGCGTCCCGATAACCCAGAGCCGGTTTTTTCGCGTACGCGGTCCACAGATCGTCGACTGAGTTGACGGTGCCGGGAAGTTTCTTTTCGAGGAGAACACCGCCTCGTTGAGCGGCCTCGTCAAAGACTTCCTTGGAATAGGTGGTGACTCGTTGACCGGTTTGAGTCCGCCCCGCGTAAACCAAAGTGGTCCGAGCGGAGTAACGTACAGCCAGACTTGTGCCGGCCACGGCGCCGATTCCTGCGCCGATCAGCATTCCTTTGCCGACGTCTTCCCGAGAGCATTCCTCCTCGGCTTTATCAACAAACGCGTATTCTTGTGCTTCGACGGAGTTTGCCATCGCTGTTGTGAAAGCGGCGGCCAAAACAACGTATTTCTTAAACATGGTCTTTCCTTTCTTTTTGAGCTGTGAAGGAGAATTCCTTCATTACAGATACGTGATTTTTCTCAGTTTTTATTTTTCTTTTTAAAGTTTTTCGAAGAAAAATAGTCCTAAAAATGACATTTTTTTGTTTTTGTTTGTTGTTTTGCAAATTTGCGAAAAATCTATAGAAATAAGAGAAAACCGTACCTCTTTGCATCCCGCTTTAAGCGTAAATCAAACGCTACTTTGCAATCAAGCAACTGTTTTAAAAAACCCCTTATAACATCGAAAAAAACCAACCCACTACCCGTTAAGCCGCGGAATGAACCGCTTTAAAAGAACTCGTTTTCGCCGCCGCTCCCTCATCGCAACCCAAACCGTCTCCCGGCCGCCTCCCGAATCGTTTTTAAAACGACCGCGCGCCGTTTCGAAATAAAAACGGGAACCCCCGAAGGAGCTCCCGTTGAGCTTTAAATCAAATTCCCCAGCCGTAGTAGTCATAACCCGGCCCTTTAAGTTCCAGGACCTCGTCGGAGGTGAACTCTTCCCCCAACAGTCCCGACTCTTCCGCTTTTCGCAGGAGTCTTTGATAGTTGGCTCGCGACATCCCGCGATCGCGCATGGTCTTCAAGGTCTCTTGAATCACTTGCGCGTCGCGAGCTTCGGCGTAAGCCCGACGCCCCATCATACGCAAAGGCCCCAGGTCCGCCAGATTGCCGACCACGGCGTCGTGAACCGACGAGATGTCCAAATCCGCGGCGTCGGCCTCTTTGTAAATCATCCGGAGAATCGCCGCGTCATTGGCGTGAGTCAAAGAAACCCCAAACCCCGTCCGGGCTTTGATCGTCGACGCCTTACCCAGATATTTATCCGGATCTTTTTTTCGACCCATAAAGCGCTGTCCGAAACTCAGACCCACCCGGTCGGTCGACTCGCCTTTGTAAATGTTCTTGACATACCTCTTGGACTTGGGGTCCCAGAAACGAATCTCGTGTTCGACTTCCGGGCGGAAGCTCAGATGCCAGGACTTCTTGTCGAAGGTTTTGAACGGAAGTTTGACCGAGCCGGAGTCCTGAATGTACGAGACCGCGACGTCTTTCCACAGTTGGATGTACGAGTCCATGCCCGGCGCGCGTTCTTCCAGTTTCTCCAACATTATCGAACTCAGTTGTTTGAAATCCTCCGGACCGACTCGGGCGGAACGAGTATCCAGGAACTTCCTGACGAAGTCTTCGGAATCCGGCGCGTACTCCCGCGCCAACTCCAAGGCCTCCCGAGCCGCGGCGGACGAACCTTTGTTGACCGCCTCCTCCAGTTCTTTCCGGAGTTGTTTCAAGGACTGCGCCACGTGTCCGGCGCCGGTCGCTTCGGAAGCTTTGATCAGCTCATTGATCGGTTTCAGCTGCGACAAAAGTTCCGCCCGAGTGGTGACCGTGATGTCGCGTTGACCCAGCAACTTTGCCATGTCTTTGGAGACTTTCGCGGTCAACCCGGCTTTCCCGGAGCCG
>Ga0209937_1000347_pt1 | contig 15174 bp, 22 predicted proteins | sample SalPon1_B_H2O_MG_FD_185699 | JGI IMG/M metagenome (GOLD analysis project Ga0209937, IMG submission 185699) | Salt pond water microbial communities from South San Francisco under conditions of wetland restoration - Salt Pond MetaG R1_B_H2O_MG... | ecosystem: Environmental > Aquatic > Non-marine... | reverse complement strand
TTATCGAATATCGAATCAAAGAGCGTCAGGGATATATCCTGCATTGTCGCTATGCTCCGGTGCGGTCCATCCTTCTGGTTTTACAAGATCGGGAAGACCGAGTTCGTTGGGCCGCGATTCCTTTACACCGACCTCCTTGTCCATGTTTGCCTTGTGCACTCGATTCCACGAGGCTCGAGCATCGACACCGAACGCATCGAGTGTACCGATGGCGATAACACAAAGATCGATCAGACCGTCGACCACCTCGGATGCGTCACCGTTCTGAATCGCAGCCTTGGTCTCACCGAGTTCTTCATCAAGGAACGCCATACGAAACTCAAGGAAATCCTCGATCTTGTCGTAGCGGCCCTTTTGAATCTGTTCCTCGACCCACTTATTGACACCGTACTTCTGATGCATCTCTGCGATGTCGTGTACCCAATCACTTGACATTCTTTTCTCCTTTACTTTCAATATCCACCATTATAACACATCGTCGTTGGTCTGTAAACCGTCATCGATATCGAACCACTCAAAGATTTCATGCAGAACCGCTGCGATCACCGCATCGGTAATCTGCTCTTGGTCCGGGTTATCGTTGTGCTTATGTGCTCGATGATAACCATACTTCACACCGTTCTCCACGGCATCGACTAAAATGGGGTATGTCTTTGGTTTTAGGCTCATTAGCTGAAAAAGTCCTCTAGTGTCTGTTTGTTCTCAATGCTCCAGCCGACCGCGCTCAGTATCGGTTCGATCGGATCGACGAATGTTTTCTGAAACTGCTTATCGTAGTCGATGTACTTGTGTAACTGAAGCTCGGGCGGCAGGTAGTCGGGATACGATATCACGTTCTGACGCAGCGGGTTTGGCATACGCATGTACGAGAACTTGATCTTATCACCGGGCTGAATCATTGGATACTTCTTGTCCAGTCCGTTCTCACGAACCGCGTTGTTGTACATCAGTGCGCCGCGAACGTGAATCGGTGTACCGTTCTTAAATACGGTCTGGCGATCCTTCCACTTCTCGATGGCCGAGACACCTCGAGGAAAGGATACCTCCTCGGGCGGCAGTGTCTTGAAGTACTGACGAAACTGCTCGATCGCCTTCTGTGTCTTATCCTCGGAACCAGAGACAATGACCTTGAACAACTCCTTGAGTGCGTCACGACAGGCGCCGGGTGTCGACGACTTGATCGCCTCGATGCCCATGATCTTTAGCTTCGGCTCGTGATACCGTACACCCTCGTTGTCGAACACGTTGAGTATGTATCGCTTCTTGGCGGTCCAGATACCACGATCGGCGATGACCTCACGGGACATCTCCATGCGATTCGTATAGCAGTTGAATCGTTTGAACAGATCGGCGTACGCCTTCTCGATCACCGGTTCGAGGGTGTCACGACACGCTGCATCAAGGAAGTCGATCGGATTCTTGGGCTCGAACTGTTTGACGAGATCGCCCATGTTAACGTACAGCGAGTCGGTATCGATCGCAATGACGTAGTCCTTTCCGTCTGTACCGAGTGTTTTGTTCATGAACTCGTTGACGGCTCGCTCGGCCCAGCGAATCGCAAGCTGACCGGAGAGTGTGATACCCTCGGCCATCGGCAGTGAGAAGTAACGAAAGAATCGATTGCCCATCGCACCATAGAGTGAGTTGAGTAGAATCTTAGCCGACATCTGACGATTCTCGAGGTGGGAGATCTCCTTCTCTAGCTGATAGACCCGTTGCTTATCGGACCGATCGACCTGCTCGAGCTCCTGCTTTTTCTCGAGCATCTGCTTCTTAGTAATGCGCCGCTCATCGTAGTACTGAACCACGATCTGCGGAATGATACCCTGCTCGTCGTTTCGGAACCTTGCACCGTTGGCGGCGAGGGTGTGTCGATCGGTGTACTTACTAAAGTCGGCGTAGTTCAGACAGAAGTCGACATTCATTCCAGGGTGCATACCGTCCATCTCTGTCTCTGGACTCATGTTCCACTGCACAATGATTGACGGATACAGTGAGTTCAGATCGAAGGAACAGACCCACTCGTGTAGTCCAACCTGAGGATCCTTGACGTACGCACCCTCGAAGTTAACCTTCTGCTTCTCGACGTTCGGCGGAATCACAATGTTACGAGACATCAGGTTACGATAGATGATCGTGTCCCATATACGAGTGGTACCAAAGGTATCCGAATAGTTGACACCGCCCTTATACGCCATGGTCATGGCCAGAGTAATCAGACCGAGCTTGTCCTCGAGTCGATCCACGAGCTCGACGTCACGTATATTATAGTCGATGTATTTCTGAAAGTCCTCCTCGTACAGGTTCTGCAGCGAGGTGAACTCGTCGTACGACAGCTTACGCTCACCGAGGACAACGTGGGCGATGTGATCGAGCTTGTACGATTCCTGGGCACCGTATGTGTAGCCAAACTTCTGGAACAGATCGAGATAGTCGAGCTGCTGAATGCCGTACAGGTCGTAGGTATCGAGTGACTTACCCTTGATACCGATCTGACGATAGTTGACCATCTTCCACGGAGACATCTTCTTCGTCATGTCCTCACCCAGGACACGATGAATGCGATTCACCAGATACGGAATATCGAACAGCCGAGTGTTCCACCCGGTGACGACATCGGGCGAGTGGCGCTCGGAGTCCCAGTGATCCAAGAAGTTCAGCAGTAGCTGGGCCTCGTCGTCGCACCTACGATACACGATGTTTGGTGATGTATCGAGTTCACACGCCGAGGGATCGTAGTCGTTACAGCCCCAGACGTAGTACGTATCATCGATGTTGTTCTTGATCGTGATCGCGGTGACCTCGTGGCGTGCCTCCTCTGGAAAAGGAAAGCCGTCATTGGACTGTACCTCGATATCGATGGTCGTGACGTTGATACGAGAGCGCTCGAACTCTGGATCGGTGGGAAACTTGTCGTAGATGTACTGAGCGAGATAGTTCTCGTTGCCGTACACCGTGAAGTTGTCGATCTCTCGATATCCCTCGATGTACTCCTTTGCCTCGCGCATTGTGTCAAAATCACGCGGCTCGACGGGCGTACCATCGAGTGCGCGATATCCGGTGTCGCGTTGGGAAGGAACGTAGAGAGTCGGCGAGAACGTTTCCTTACGTGCGACTCGCTGACCGGCTTCGTCGTAGCCTCGATACAGGATCTTTGAACCGTACCGATTGACGCAGGTATAGAACGCTGCGGACATGAACACCTCCATTCACTTTACTAGGGACCATTATACCATAACGAAGAGGAGATGTAAACTACGCTGTGACGATCTTCTGGTCCGGTGTCATTACCTTTGAGAACATGTTCTGATACTGCTTCTTGAGATCATCGACAGGATCGGTGACGAACATGACGTCCTTCTCAGCGATCTCAATGCCCTTGGTCGGTGCGGTCGAGTAAGGAACGAACGGTGCGAGTCCCAGGGAATTCTGCTCAGTAGGAATGAGGATGGCGATGTCCTTGATCGTATACACGATACCGCGCGAGGACGTCGTCTCGCTCGTTGTGTCGCAGATCAGTTCTTCACCAGTCGAGAGGCGCATGATTTTAATTTCGGATGATGACATAATATACTCCATGGTATAGGTAGAAAAGAACCCCCGAGCGACAGATGCCGACGGGGGCCGTGTTGCGCGGTTATTTATTCTTCGGTCAGATACTGCTTGTCAGACGAGTTATTGATCTCGATCTTCTTTGGTTTCTTGGACTCAGGAATGATTCTCTCGAGCCAGATCTTAAGCAGCCCATTGACCATCTCTGCACTATTGACAACGACTTGATCGTCGACAGTAAACGTGCGAGTAAAGTTACGAAGCGCAAGCCCGTGATACAGAACATCGTCATTGGATTCATTTGCAGAACCGTCAATGATCAACTTATCATCATCAAGAGTGATCTCAATTTCTGACTCACCGAAACCGGCGACAGCCATCTCGATGATGTATGTGTTCTCGTCAGTCTTGCGAATGTTGTACGGAGGGTAGTTCGGAATGTTTCGGGCTACCTGGTCCTGTACTCGGGATAGCTGATCAAACAATCGATCGTAGCCAACCAAGAACTTATCAGCGCCCTTGAACATATTGTCCCACTGGTCGATGCCAGCATTAAGATGTGTCATATCGTTTCTCCTTATTTAAGCGAGAGTTACAAATTGTAGTAGCATGTGTGGATCCCTATCAGGCGATCCGCTACTATTTATACATCGAGGTCTAACAGATCCTCGACTGTATTCTCGATACGACCAAAGTCGTAGACGTGGAAGGTATAGTGAGGCTGAAGCGCCTTCACGAGCTTCGTGGTGTTGAATCCATTGAGTGTCATGAACCGAGCGTATCCGAGGATGTTACGTAGAGGATATCGAATCGATGGACCGACACCACATATCTTCATATATCGATACAGACCATCGAAGTCTGCCTGTGACGGTATTCCGATTCGCGTATTGACCTTAAATCTCTCGAGCTTTCGAGGACTCAAAGACAGCTGAGTGAATCCGGACTCGAAGCGGACGTACTTATAGAGATATACGCCGGACGCACTCTCGGTGTCGGGATACACGCCGCAGTGGGTTCGAAAGTTATGAAGCTCAGCGACACGCTGACGTACTGCGTATGCGTCTCGATACGGTCCTCGAGGTTGTGAGGGATTGCCGCCAACGATGAGCAGACGCTCGATTCCCAGGTCCTTGAAGTTGTTGACAGCCTCGGTGAGTTCCTTCTTACTCTGGATCGATCGAGCTGCAACGTGAGGAATGACTCGACTCGGATCGACACCGTAGACGTCGGACAGCTGAGACGCTGACTTATACGCGGTCCTAAGAGTGTTCTGATTGAGGTGTGGAATCGTGATGTAGTCGACGTTATTGACTACGTACTCACTGACGTCTCTCTTTTGAATCTTCTGTGGTGTCTGCTCGACGCTAAGATTCAACGATATATTGATAGCTGCCATCTTCCCAACGCTCCTTCACTTGCTTAGCCTCGCTAAGGTCCTTCATAATCTGAGTCGAGACGACTCGGCCGCTCTCGTCCTTAAGGTTGATCGAGTAGTGATCACCGAACTCCGTCTCATATGTGTATACTTCCGCTTTCTTTTTCTGTGACATCGGTTACGGTCTCCTTGCGCTCGCTCCTATGTTGTACTTGGCACAGAGCTCCCAGTTGTCCTTGTCGCGATACGAGATGATCTTGATCTGGCGCAGAGGCGCCGTGTCCCTGAGCTGTTCGGGATTCACCGGCTCGACCAGACCCCAGTCGGACAGAAGCGTCACGATGGTATTGCGCCGGCCCAGATCGTTTTCCATCAGATTCGATGGTTTGCCGTCGAGAAGGAACAGTTCCTTGAAGTGTACGATGAAGTACCGACCCTGCTTGTGCAGGATATGGCAGGACTGAAAGAGTTTGTTCTCTCGACGAGACGCGACTCCGATACGAGTGAGTGTCTCGCGAACCTTCAGGAAGTCGTCCGGTTCACGTAGAGTAACCTCGAGCATCATTGCCGGTGTCCATTCTACCGGTTGATCCTCGGGTTGCTGCACTCGAGCCATCTCAACGGCCGGAGCTTCTTGATTTGTTGGTATAGCCACCTTTATAGACCCTTTGTTTCAATTCAGCAATTTGTTCATGAGATAACAGAGTCAGAACTTGGCGGGCCTTCTCGTTGCTGTAACTATAACAAGTCTTCACGGCCTCAAGATCATCTAACTCAGTCGATTTAATCCATTTAGAGAAACGCTTTCGTTTCCTTATGGTATTTATCAAATACGAGTTTTGTAGCCGCGAATCTATGTGATGGTTCTTGTTCATCTCGTTTGCGTGCAGCACCGAGTCGTTGAAGTACGAGAGCGAGCGATTCGTGATGTACGGATTGTAGACCTTCTCGAGCAGGTCCGAGTGATCGCCGTTCTGATCGCGCATGATATCGCGCTTGCCGACATTGATCTCATTGACGAACGAGAACGGCGTCAACCTATCTTCGTTCTTTGTCTTTTTCTTTTGTGTCATTCACTGATTCCTCATCATTACCAAAGATGCGATCCCAACCTTGACGGTACCGATCATCGTCCGCGTGTTTGCGCCGCCGGTCACCCTTGCCGCCGTGCCACTGCCTCGTCATAGCATCGTTTCTCTAACGAGGTACTGCATCCGCATAACGTCCATGGCAACGTCGTGGATCGGATCGTGGTGGATGAACGATTCCTCGAGACCTGGCACCATGAACGAGTTCTTGAGATCCGCACCGAACGCCAGGCCGTCGATCATAGAACGCGTGTCGCGTACCGACCACCAGTTATAGGGCTGAGGAAGCTTTAGGTCGATCATGATGTTCTCGAGAAAGATCGGATCAAAGGTGTTACCGCGGGTGTATGCCTTCGAGATGTTCGACGCATCGGGCACAAGACCCTTGAAGAACTTGCCGATCTCCTCGAGAGGCCGATCCGCGTCCGACGGTACGAGCATCTCACGAGCCGAGGCCGGTTGTTGGTCCCACCACTCGAGCGTCGACTTATCGATCCTTCTGTTGTAGAACTTTACCTGCTCCTCGACCGAGAACTTCATCAGCGATGCAGACGACAGAAGTTCCTTGTACTCGTACGGATTGTCTGAGAGGTATCGGTCCTCGTTGAACCTGACACCGGCGACGCAGAGAACGACGCCTTGACGCTGATCCTGACTCAGTGTCTCAAAGTCATAGATGATGCAGTCCTTACTACTCATTTTTCTATCGATTCCTCTTTAACAACAACATCACGCAAAACTGGGAAGTTTTCTAGCCCCTTTTCAGATATGCGAAGCCTAGGTATGGGACCGCGTGACAGAGAGTGTACCGTACCTCTGACAACCTCCTTAAGTTGCTCGAAGGTTTCAATCTTGTCAAAGTCCACAATATACATTGTTCGTGGTGGCTCTTGCTCTTTTTCTTTCTTCTTAAATAGTCCAAACATTGTTATACCCACTCCGCTGTGACCATGATCTCGGTCATACACGCAACCACGTTGAGTTCGTGATCTGCTACAAAGGCGTTGTAGTACTGATACTGTGCCAAGATCAGTACGATCTGAGGAATCGACTCCGGCTTGAGATAGTCGGACATCGAGTCGTAGATCTTACGAAATATCGCAGCCGGTTCGGTATCGATGTTCTCTGCCACCCACCGTCGCATCTTCGAGAAGTCCTTATCTCGAAGATGTGACATCAGGTTCTTGACGTTCTCGTCGCCGAGATTGACGAGGATACCCGCATCGATTCGACCAGACACCGAGTACCGCTGACACTCGTTCAGCACACGTCGCCAGTCGGGAAAGTACTTCTCGACCAGGGTGGCCAGTGTTTTCTGATCGTATTCGACACTCTCAGTATCAAGGATCTGAGTCAGACGCTTAAAGAAGCCTGCGGCGATCTTTGGTTTCTCAGAGTTCGGAATCGCAAACTCGTAGACCGAACACCGTGAGTGCAGAGGCTCGATGATACGATTCTTAAAGTTACACGTCAGAATGAATCGACAGTTCTTGGAGAACTCCTCGATGAACGCACGAAGCGCCGGCTGAGTCGACTGTGGATTCAGATAGTCCGCCTCGTCGAGAATGACCACCTTATAGCCACCCTGTAGTGAGACGGTCGACGCGAACTGCTTGATGCGTCCACGAAGAGTGTCGATATTACCCTCCTCGGACCCGTTGATGATTAGATAGTCGAGATCGAGCTCACTGCACAGGGCCCGGGCAACGGTCGTCTTACCGATACCCGGACCACCAGAGAAGATCATGTTCGGCAACTCACCGGTCTCGACGAGTTGCAGAAATGTATCACGCAGCGACTGCGGGAGAATGCAGTCGGCGATACGCGATGGACGATACTTCTCGACGTATAAGAACTCTTCAGTCATTCACACTTGCTCCATCATTACAAAAACATATAACCATTATATCAGGAAGACACCGCGTTGTAAATATCCTCCACGTCCGAGAACTCCTCCTTGACCTCGTTGATGTTCTGCTTGTGAAACACTCGAGCGACCTTACGCATGTGCTTCTTGGGAAGCTCGTACTCGTCCTGCATGTCGGCGAGGATCTCATTGACGTGATCGCGCTCGGCCTCAATGCGAGTCAGTGAGTTCGAGATCTCAGTAAGACGTTCGCGAATATGTTTACGATCGTCTGGAGAGGATGGAATGGTGACAGTGTTACTCATTCGTGGATTCCTCCTCTTCAGTTTCTTCTGCCGGTGCATTTGCTGCTACGAACGCCTGAAAGCGACCGCGTAGACCGCCGACCGCCTCAAGTTCCGAACCCTGAAAGGCCCCGCGCTGTGAACACAGATCAATGATCTGAATGACCGAGGAGAGATCCTGAAGACTCAGTCCCGGTGTCTCTTGTGTGTTCTCTGTCGTATTTTTATCTGCCATTGTTATGATTCTCCTTAGCTGTCAAAGGTTGAGCTCTTTTCCAGAGCGATCCAGTACTCGACATCACTCGACTCAGCGGTCAGATGCGAGATGAGTTTGGATGATACGTCTACACGGTAGTTACCCGAGAGGATCTTAAAGTTGGATACACTGAACACGAATCGAAACGGCGTGCCTTCTGGAAGAGATACCTGCTGTAGTGTTAACGAGAATGAGTTTGAAGTCGAGTCAGCGAGATCGGTTACTGTTGCCTGAAGATCGCCGGACCCATCATACTCAACGACTAGATCGGACACGGACAGTGTAGACGACGCTTTACGAATGGTATTCAGCTCTGAGTCACCGAGCTTGAACTGCACCTCGGGATCAGGCATCTGAATATCTTTGGTCGGCGACGTAAGGATCGACGGATCAGAGAAGAAGTACTTGACCGAGCGGTTGTCCTCGCGAACTTGAACGAACGAGTCCTGAAAGTCGAGCTCCGGTTCGTCGAACATCGACACGACACCAAGGAACTCGTTAAGATCGTAGATGCCTACATCCGTCGGAAACTCCTCAGGGACGCTTGCCGATGCAAGGATGTTCTTGGCCTCGGACATTGTCTTGATCGTAGAGCCACCACGGAAAACGATATTTGAATTGATACTCGCGAAGTTCTTCAGAACGGCGAGCGACTCACTGGAAAGCTTCATTGCTTGTGTTTCCTTTATTACCAAAAGATTTGTCTATTATATCAAAGATCACTGTTATTGTAAACCATTGGTTCCATCTGCTTTATTCGGATCATCTTACCCTCCCAGAAAAGAGCCATATAGTCCTCCTCAAGATCTCCGAATTGTATCGTACCGTCGAAGTCCTCCACGTGTTCCCACTCCGAGGAGATCGGCTCAAGATGCCCGCCGAACAAAGCTTTATCATCATCGACCCACTTGTGAACAACGTGGTTGTACCAGAGCTCGTCACCACGAATCTCGTACTCGGCCATAAACTGACACGGTGTATCCTTGGTCTGATAGGTCTTACCTTCATACCGAATATAGTCAAACATTCCCATCGTTATCATCTCCACTGTGTTCAAGATCGTGTACGTACAGAGCGAGTAATCCGTAGTGCAAGACCTTCATGAGATCCTTCCGATTATAACCATCCTTTGCACCATAGCGAGACGCATACTTTAGGATGTTTCCGATGGTAAACCCTTCGCCATGATCGCAATCCACAATTGACTCGAACGTCTGCAGTTTGTTTCGAGCGTAGTGCTGATCGTACGTTGAATCTATGTATTGCCGGAACTCGTCAATGAGTTCCGGCTCGTTGAACTTATGGTTGATCAAGTGGTTCCCTCCTTAGTTTTGACTCAGAGCAGAGTCAAGTGCATCGTTAAGAACAATACCAGACTCGTCTCCCGGATTATCACCCGCAGGATTGGTTGGATCACCAACGGTTCCATCGACCTTCGAGTAGAGATCGATGAAGGCCTCTTTGGTGTCGTCGTCGAATCGGTTAACACAGAGCTGAACGGCCTTCTTGCGATCCTTAAAGATCGAGAACGTCTGAACGATATGACAGAGTCGACGAGTCGAGATCTGCTCGTCCACGCCACCGTCCTCGTACGTCTTGCGAATCGTATCGGCCCAGTTGACAAGAATCTCTGTGAAGCTTGAGTCGCTGCAGCCGAACTTTTCCATGTGTTTGTTGATGATACGACGCTCTGTACCAACACCTGGATACGGCTGTTCCATTGTCACGATGAATCGCTCGAGGAACGCCTCGTCAATGATCGTGGCCGCTACGAATCGACCGTCCTCGGAACCCTGACCCTTGGTGTTAGCAGTCGAGATCACATTGAATCCGCCGGACGGTTTGACCATCTCGCCGGTCTTTTTGATCATCACAGGTTTACCCTCGAGCACACCCTGCAGACACATGATCTTGTTCGATCCACGATCGATCTCATCGACCAATAGAATCGCACCGCGTTCCATGGCCTTGACGACCGGACCCTTTTGGAACACGGTCTCGCCATCAATCAGACGAAAGCCACCGATCAGATCGTCCTCGTCGGTCTCCGGTGTAATCTGTACTCGAATATACTCACGATTGGCTCGAGCACATGCCTGTTCAACCATAACGGTCTTGCCGTTACCAGAGAGGCCGGTGATGAACGTAGGATAGAACTCACGGGACTTGACGATGGTCTCGACGTCCTTGAAGTTACCCCAGCGAATGAAGTACTCGTCCTTGGAGGGTACGTACACCTCATCGTTTACGATCGATGAGACCGACGCCATCTTTGGTGCAGGATCCACATGTGCGGTATCTTCAGGCGTTGACCGGTCAGTTGCAAGAAACATCTGCAGATCGTACTGACCGCGATCGGCCTTCGGTGCCTTACGCAGAAGAGAGTAGACGTGCTTGTGCTCGACTCCGATCTCGTCGGCGTACGACTTCAGATCTCGTGGAGCCATGACCGTGGATGCGGTATCACGGGCGACGTGGTTCATAAGTTGTAGTTGGAAGCTGTTCAAGTCAGCGTTAGTCATAATATAGTCTTCCTTTCCTTAACTGTCAGGTACCATTATATACAGTCTTTGACCGTATGTATATAGTTTTTAAGAAATAATTTCAGCAAATTGTGTGGCCATGACGCGGTTGCCCTTCTTAGACTTGGCGTACTTCTTAAAGGCTCGAGTGATGTCGGCGCGCTTGGCCTTGTCGGATACCTTGAACTCGTCGTCCGTGGCCTCGAGGTCCTTGGCGCGATTTGCCTTTAGGATAAAGAATCGGTCGTATCCCAAGGCATTGTCGTAGGAGACGAACTTGTCACGATTCGCGATCTTGCGTGCCTCACGAAGTGCCTCGAACTCTCCCGTCTCATTGGCACGATACACGGCGGTACGAAAGTCGTTGCTGTTGTTGGCCACGAAGTAACCAACCGTCGTAAGCCCCGGCACCTCCCTGCCGATCGCCTCGAGGATCGACTCGGTGACGCAAGGAGACCAGACTCGGCGTACGTTGATCTTTTGGCGTGACTCACTCAGCAACAAACGAATACCGTTTCCACGTCTGTCACGGTTATTAGAGATGGCATCGTACGATATCGAGAGGCTATTGGAGTCACCGTCACTGAGTACGGTAAAGATCGTCTTCTGAATTTGGTGCTTCCTACGAAAGTCGTTCAGTAATATGTGCATGCCTGACAAGATATCGTTCAGAGGCGTACCGCTCATCGAGTCGTACGCACCCTTCATTGTGTCGCGTGTGATATCGAACAACTGACGATACGCCACGTCGTAGTCGCGACGATTGAACGACGAGCTCAGGACATGAGTTAGCATCGCGCCGTTGTGAATCAATGACTCGTCCATCAGTGGTTTGGTCGTAGGATCCTCTTCGTGTTCGTCGAGGTAAGTACTTCGATTCGTAAAGGAGTAGACGTCAAACGGAATGTTCACGCGCTTACAGAACATCGCCAGGTTAAGTACCTGTGTAATGACCGGTCCGCGCGCCTCCGTCATCGAGGCCGAGTTGTCGATAAGCATGACCATACCGTGCGACTTAGCATCGGCGAGGTTCGTCACTCGACAGAAGATGTCGTCGTTGGTCTTGTACTCGTGCAGGCGCTCGAGGTCAAGTGCACCGGAACGAGCGGTGGACGCACGTGAGTACTGATACGCCGCCTTGCGAAGCTCGAACTCCTTGGCCATCACATTGACGACTCGCTTCGTCTCAGCAATAAACTCCTTGTACTCGCTGTCGGTATTAAGGTCATCGATTTGCTTCTTCTTCCACTCCTCGTTTGCGCTCGATCGAGGATCCGCACAGAGTTTGTCAAAGCGTTCGATCAGCCGTTGACGTGCGTCGTATCGAGCGTCGCGTACCTTATGAAACGGCACGGTGATCTCGTTCATCTGCTGGCGACTTAGGCCGTGAATGACGAGAGGTGCACCGCCGTTCTCGCCTTGTTCCAGAAGCTCGGCGGCGTTTTCTTGGGCTCGACGATACGTCTCTACTTCCTCGAGGTCTCGTCGTCCGCCTTGGTCGTCGTCGTTTTGCGTTGTGTCTGAATTCGGATCAGTCTCTCCACTTCCTCGTTCAGAAACATCAGCTGAATCTTGACTCGAGTCCGATTTATAAGTCTGCGAATCCTCTGTATTACTCTCATCACTATGGTTCTCCTCGGTGTTATCTTCCTGCTCAGACGATCCACTCGTTGGATCGGTTGGTGTGTCCTCTTCGCCGTTCGTCGATTCTTCTTCGTTTTGCCCAGGGGCCTCGTCAGCCTTCTTTGTCTGATCCTGTGAATCAGGATTGTTCTTAAGGAACTCATACAACTCACGGGCCGACTCAACGACCTCGTCCCATGTATCCGCCGCGAAGGCACGGTTCACAAGAGGCCGCTCAACGTCAGAGAACTCGACATCGATCAGATCACGAAGCTTAGCCTTGAGATTGATGCGATCCATCAGTCCCATAAGATTGTGATCACGACCTTCAAGACCAAAGAAGTCGGACTCGTTGAGGTACGAGTATCCCTTCTTAAACGACCGTACGATACCGGGATACATCTCCTGGATCTTGCGCTCGATACGAATGTCCTCGACTACGTTGAGGTAGTCCCCTGGGACACGATCGTCGTTGTCCGTGGACTGTGTATCCAACCAACCCTCGGCCGGTGTATAAAGAGCGTGGCCGACCTCGTGGCCGACGAGCATGTCGTACAGGTCCCTGTTGTCGTCCTTCCAGAGAGGAAGACCAAGGATACGATTCTTGACGTCGAAGTAGGCCGTCGTATAATTACCGTGCTGGACGCTAATGTTCTCCTTGGCCAGGAGACGTGCCAGAAGTGACTTAGACCCACTCATATTACGAGAAGGCCTTCCGCAAGGCTGCGAGAGCATCGTTGACGTTATCGCACTTGACGACGTTACCGCGCTTAGCATCGTTGTGGTCCGTCAACTCCTGACGAGTGATGCCGTTCTCACGATAGTAGAGGTGGGCTGCGTCTGCAGCATCAACGTATGCCTCTTTACTGCCAGTATCGTTTTCAAAGTAGTACTCAGCTTCCTGAGCATTACGGGCAAGAGTGAGGTAATTTTCAATGATTTGATAGCGATCCATGATATGACTCCTTATACAGTGGCAACTGCAGCGATCCGACCACACTCGATGTCGTCCATCAAACCGCGAACGTACATCAGGTCGTTGTAGCATTCACGAACGATATCCTTGTTAATGTTAGGATCGTTCATAAGCATCTGACGCTTAGTCTTAATAGTCTGCTCGAGAGCGATGAGATTGCGGATATTTAGAGTTTCCATGATAGTAGTCCTTCTTCCTTTCCTTAACTGTTGGATCTATTATATCACTACCACCGGCCTCTGTATATAGCCTATTAGATCAATTTGGTAACAACTCTTGTTCCTAGCGGGAACAGATGGTCATTCCTCTGTCGCAAGGCTAGAGAAGTTGTGCTCCTTACGAGCGACCATCTTACGCTGAAACTTGCCCTCGAGCTGATCGCCCTTGTGTGAGATCACGAAGGTATTGGTATCCTCGTCGAGTGTGTCGAGGATCTTCATCAGGTTGTCCACGCCTTCGGTATCAAGTGAACTGTCGAACGTCTCGTCGAGTACGAGAAGATTGGTCGACGTCGAGTTCTTCATACGAGCGATCTGCCGCCACGTGAATAAAAGTGACAAATCTATGCGCGACTTTTCGCCTTCTGAGAACGACGCATAGTTAAAGGCGTCACGATACCGTGAGCGAATCGACTCATTAAATCCTTCGTCCAGATGAAACGACACGAAGAAGTCGAGCACCTGCAGATACTTGTTCACCAGATTGTTCATGACCGGCAGGTACTCCTTGATGATCTTGGTCTTGATGCCGGAGTCCTTGAGCATCTCTGACGCGGCCTGTTTGTAGGTCTGCGTACTCATTAGATCAAGCTTACGTTCGGTCATCTGTTCCTTCTCTTCCTTAAGACGACGCAGCTCATCGTTCGCGATCTGTAAGTCACCGCTCTTACCCTCGAGCTCGGCTATCGAGTCCTGGGTCTCACGAATCGATTTCTGCAGCCTCTCGATCGCTTGGTTGTTAGAGTGGATTTCTGAGTTAGCTTCTGCCACCCCACTCGAGATCTCACGAAGGCGACGAAGTTCCTCCTCCAGATTAGCAGATTCGGAAGCCGCATGGTCGAGAGCTTCCTTGAGTTCTCTAGACTTCTCTTTCGCTCCAGAGAGCTTTTCCTTTCGTAGCTCTGAGTGTATATCCTGGGTACACGTGGGGCACGTAGTATTCTCTTCGTAGAACTTTGCCTCCTTAACAACAGAGGTGACCTGCTGCTGAAACTGCGCCTTGTACTCGAGGACCTTTTCTCGCTTCGATGACAGCTCTGCAATTTGCTCGTCGAGTCCATCATTTTTCTGTGCGACGTCATCCGAGAGAGTCGAGTTTCGAGTTTGTAGTACCTCAATCTCACTGCTATAGGAAGCGATCTCATCGCGCTTCTGTCGAATCTGTCCATCGTTCATCTCCGTAATATCACGAATGTACTTCTGCTGCAGACCGATCTTTTCCTTGGTGAGACTGGTGTTGTAGTCGATCTCCTTGATCTCCTCCTTCAGAACAGAGAGGTGTTCCTTCAGGATCGCATTCATCTTAGAAAAGATCTGAATATCAAGCAGGTCCTCGATGACCTCACGGCGTGTATGAGCCGGCAGCTGCATAAAAGGTATGAAGCTCGAGGACCCGAGTACAACGATCTG
>Ga0209937_1000345_pt1 | contig 15223 bp, 15 predicted proteins | sample SalPon1_B_H2O_MG_FD_185699 | JGI IMG/M metagenome (GOLD analysis project Ga0209937, IMG submission 185699) | Salt pond water microbial communities from South San Francisco under conditions of wetland restoration - Salt Pond MetaG R1_B_H2O_MG... | ecosystem: Environmental > Aquatic > Non-marine... | reverse complement strand
CAGGGCCGTCGATATCTGCCCGGCGAGTGGCTTGGCGATCTCTCGCCGGCGACCATCGCCGCGGCACGGCCCATTCATCGCGAACCGGTCCGGGGCGCCATCCGGCGCGTTGTCGAGCTGGCCGAGACGCAATATGCAATCGGCGAATCGGGCCTGGGCCTGATCCCTTTCCGAAACCGCCAGGCGATCCGGGTGGCCACCCAGCTCTACCGGGCAATCGGCCTGCGGGTTGTTGATCAGGGCTGCGAATACTGGCGCGGCCGGGTATCGCTGACCGCCCGGGAGCGAGCCACACTGGCGGTGCAGACCGTCGGCGGCCTGGTTGCCGGGAGACCGCGGCATAGCGCATGAGTGGCTGGGATATCGCCCTGATCGGATTCGGGGCCGCCGCCATGAGTCTTGCCACCCGGCTTGGCCGGACATATCCCGGCACGATCCTGATCATCGAACCCCGCTCGCTGCCCACCGATGACCGCACCTGGTGCGGCTGGCGAACGAAAGATCATCCATTCAGCGACCTGGCCACAAGACAATGGCCGCGATGGCGGGTCAGCACCGGACCGACTTCCGTTGTCCGGGGCAGCGAGCGCTATCCATACGAAATGCTCCGTGCCGGCGATGTCCAAAAGCGCGCACTCGAGACCGTCCAAGCCCGCTCGGACTGGCAGTTGGTCCCAGGCCGACTGATCGAGGCTACCCGGCAGGCCCATGGCTGGGCGCTGGCACTGGATAACGGCCAGACCTTCATGGCCGATCAGGTCCTCGACAGCCGCCCCGCACCACTTAAGTTGACTCGACCCTGGGTGTGGCAGAGCTTTGTCGGCTGGGAGCTATCGCATCCCTCGCTGGATGGCGATGAAACCGTCGGGCTGATGGACTTTACCGGGCAGAGCGACGCGGTTGCGGAGTTTGTCTACGAACTCCCCATCCAGACCGGGCAGCATCTGCTGGAGTGGACGCGATTCACTCCGTCACCACCGCCCGCGAAGGAAATGGAGGCCTGCCTCGAAACCCACCTAAAGGCCCGCGGCCTTGAGAACGCCCGGATCGTGCGGCGCGAATCCGGGCATCTGCCCATGGCCCCCATTGCCCCATACAACCATGATCACTGGATGCGGATTGGCACCGCGGGTGGCAGCATGCGGCCGGCCACCGGCTATGCCTTTCACGCCATCCAGCGCTGGGCCGATGATGCGGCCCGGTGCCTGCTGGAAGGCCACCCCCTACAGCCACCTCGACGCCGTGGGCTTTTGGACTGGCTGGATGGTGTCTTTCTCGAATCACTCTGGCAGACCCCGGGACAGGCGCCGGATCGCTTCGCAGCGCTTTTCCGTCAAACGCCGCCAGAGGCATTGATCCGGTTTCTGACCGGAATCCCGGAACACCGTGACCTGATCCGGGTTATGCGTGCCCTGCCGCCGGGCCCGCTGCTGGCCGCGGCAATTCGCCATAGCCTGCGTCGCGACCATCGTTGAACTGCAGCGCCGCCAGATGGGCATACAGACTATCCCGTGCCAGCAGCTGATCGTGGGTCCCGATCGCCCGCAGACAGCCGTGATCGAGCACCGCGATGCGATCGGCATCACGGACCGTTGCCAGGCGATGGGCGATGACAATGCTGGTCCGGCCCGCCATGAGATGGCCGAGCGCGGCCTGGACCTGCTGCTCGCTTTCGGCATCCAGGCTGCTCGTCGCCTCATCGAGCAACAGCAGCGCCGGATCCCTCAGCAACGCCCGAGCAATGGCGATGCGCTGACGCTGGCCACCGGATAGCTGCACACCGGCCGGCCCGATATCGGTATCCAGTCCCTGCGGGAGCGCATCGACGAACTCACGACAGTGGGCGGCCTCGGCCACCGACTCGATCATCGCCGGACTGGCATCCGGATCGCCAAAGCGAATGTTCTCGCGGATGGTGCCCGTAAAGAGCACCGGTGTCTGGGCCACAAGCGCCATGCAACGGCGCAACGACTGCGGATCGAGGTCACGCAGGTCGACATCGTCAAACAGAATGCGACCGGCACTCGGGTCATAGAATCGCAAGAGCAACGCCATCAACGTGCTCTTGCCCGCCCCAGAGGGCCCCACCAGGGCAAGGGTCTCGCCGCAGCGGACCTGCAGATCAAGCCCCTGGAGTGCGGGTTGGCCTTCGCGGTTGGGATAGCAGAACGCCACCTCCTGCAGCGTCACCTCGCCGCGGATCGGATCACTGAGCGGCTGCGGCTCGTCCGGCGGGCGAATGGCCGGTTCGGTATCCAGCAGTTCAAACAATCGCTCCGCCGCGCCAGAGGCCCGGAACAACTCGCCGGCCACCTCCGAGAGCACACCGACGGCGCCGGCGGCGAGGACCGCGTAGAAGATAAAGGCGGACAACTCACCGGCGGTCATCGTCCCGGCAAGCACCGCATGTCCGCCCCGCCACAACACAAAGGCCACGCCACCGAAGGCGAGTAGCAGTGCCACGGCATTGAGCCCGGCGCGCTGCCGGATACGTTGCACCCCGATGGCAAAGGCCGATTCAACCCGCTCACGGAACACACCACGGTCGGTCGGCTCGTGAACGAAGGCCTGGACGGTCTCGATACCGCCGAGGGTCTCGCTGGCGTAGCTGCCCACCTCGGCGATCCGGTCCTGGCTCAGCCTCGAGAGGCGGCGGACCCGGCGCCCATAGATGAGCATCGGCGCGACCACCAGAGGAATGCCAATAATGACAAGCCCGGTCAGACCCGGACTTGTGATCACCAGCATGCCCAGGGTGCCGGTCAGAAGCAGACTGTTGCGCAGCGCCATGGAAAAGGTAGAGCCAAGCACACTCTGCAGAAGGGCGGTATCGGTTGTCATGCGCGACTGGATCTCGGCGGTGCCATTACGTGCGTAAAAACCGGGCTCGAGCGCGACCAGCCGGTTGAAGACATCCTGCCGCAGGTCCGCGGCCATCCGCTCACCGAGCCACATCACCCAGTAAAAGCGCATTGCCGATGCCACCGCCAGCACCAGCACCACACCGGCAGTCAGAAGCAGTGCCCGATCCAGCGCCGCGGCGGTCCCGTTGGCAAACCCTTGATCAATCACCAGGCGCAACCCCTGACCGATCGCCAGCACGCCGCCGGCGGCGACGATCAGGGCAACGGCAGCAACCAGGGCCTGGCGCCAGTACGGCGTGAGATAGCCGGAAAGCCGCAGCAGTCCGCGCAGACGGCGATCGCGGGCCGGGGGACGTTGGGTTGCAGGGCTCGATTGGCGCATCCGCCCAATGTACCGGTCGAGGCGCTTATGCCCAATCGCTGAAATAAAAAAACGTGGGTGCCCATCATCCTTTATGCACACCCACGTCGGGGGAGGAGAAGCGTATCAGCCCCGGCCGAGCCCCGGCAGGCGGGCCGCTTCGACAATCTCGATCCAGTAGCCGTCCGGATCACGGACAAAGGCAACATCCGGCAGCTTGCCCTGCTCCGGACGCTTGATGAATGGCACCTCGTTGTCATCGAACCACGCCACGGCGTCGTCGAGATCCGGCACCGAGATGCAGATATGACCAAAACCCTGCGGTTCGGAATTGCCATCGTGATATGCAACGTCCGGGTCATCCTCGCTGCCCCAGTTGTGGGTGAGCTCCAGAAGCCCGCGCTGCGAGAACGTCCACACCGTCCGGTCTCCGACGTCCTCGGGCGGGTCATCGGTACCCGCCGGGCAGTTGAGAAAATAAAGCGAGAAGTTCAGCTCGGCAAAGTCCAGCCGCCGCAGAACCCGCATGCCAAAGATGTTGGTGTAGAACGCCAGCGACCGCTCAGGGTCTTTGATGCGCATCATGCAGTGGTTGAGGGTAAATCCAGCAGTCCGATCCGAGACATTCTCGGCAACGCCCGGATAACGTTCGGTATTGAATGCCATGGTGCTCAAGCTCCCTGTACAGATTCCCATGGTGGTCGAAAGATGACGGGGCGGATGACGACTCCGCCCCGTGCGAGGATGGACTAAATGGCCCGAGCGGCCATCTGCTCGGCAATATACTCGGCCTGCCGGATGGCAAGGCTGACAATCGTCAGCGTCGGATTCTCGGCCGCCCCGGTGGTGAACTGACTGCCATCCGAGATGAACAGATTATCCACATCATGGGTCTGGCCAAATCCATTGCACACCCCATCCAGCGGACTGGCGCTCATGCGACAGGTGCCAAGGTTATGCGTCGACGGATAGGGCGGCGTCTTGTACGCCTTCTTCGCGCCAGCGGCCTCGTAGACGGCAATCCCGCGCTCGAACGCGTGGTTGCGCATGGCGACGTCATTGGGATGGTCATCAAAATGCACATCCGGCACCGGCAGACCATACTGATCCCTGGCCGAATCATGAAGGGTCACACGGTTGCGCTCCTGGGGCATGTCCTCGCCCACCAGCCACATACCGGCGAGATGGGTGTAGGCGTCCATCGCCTCGGTAAAGTCCCGGCCCCAGGCGCCCGGGTCGAGGAATGCGGCCATGAATGGCAGCCCCAATGACAGGGTTTCCATCTCATAGCCACCGGCAAACCCCCGGGATGGGTCATGAATGGACTCATCCTGGATGATCCCGGCCATGGTGGTGCCCTTGTACATATGCACGGGCTCCTCGAACGCCGCATAGACACTGCCGGTCATATGCCGCATGTAGTTGCGGCCCACCTGCCCGGAAGAGTTGGCCAGTCCGTCCGGGAACAGGCTGGAGTGCGAGTTGAGCAGCATCCGCGGTGTCTCGATGGAGTTACCGGCCACCGCCACCGCCCTCGCCGCCTGGCGCTGTTCGTTGCCATCGGCATCAAAATAGACCACCCCCGAGACCTTGCCGGCCTCGTTGTGCTCGATGCGCGCGACGTGGGATTGCGGCCGCAGCTCGGCGTGGCCGGTTGCCAGCGCGCGGGGGATTTCGACATACAGCGTCGACCACTTCGCACCGGTGGCACAGCCCTGAAAGCAAAAGCCGCGCTGCAGGCAAGCCGAGCGACCATCACGTGGCAGGCTGTTGACGGCCATGTTGCCGGTATGGACCTGCTCGTAGCCCAGCGCCTTGGCGCCGGCATGCATGACCTTGAAGTTGTTGTTACCCGGCAGGCCGGGACGGCCATTGGTGCGGGTCACGCCCATCTTGTCCTCGGCCCGGGCGTAGTACGGCGCCAGATCGTCATAGGTCAGCGGCCAGTCAAGCAGATTGGCACCGGGGATCTCGCCGTACTCGGTCCGCACCCGGAACTCATGCGGCTGGAAGCGCAGACTGGCACCGGCCCAGTGGGTGGTGCTGCCGCCGACGGCCTTGCAGATCCACGAAGGCAGATTGGGAAAATCCCGGGAGACCCGCCAGGTTCCGGAGGTGGTGCGGTTATCCAGCCAGGCGAGCTGGCCGAAGGACGCCCATTCGTCGGCAATGAAATCGGAGCGCTTATGCAGCTGGCCCGCCTCGAGGATGACGACATCGATCCCCTTGCGGGTCAGCTCGTCGGCAAGGGTCCCGCCGCCGGCGCCCGAGCCGATGATCACCACGACATCACTGTCATCGTGGGCGAAGGTGGTTTTGTTCTCGTAGGACTCCATCACTCAATCTCCTCAACCAGCCGAACCGTAGACGGGGCCACTGGCCTCCGCCGGGGGCTCGGGCAGCCATGTCAGGTCGTTGAAGCCGCGCTGCAGATAGCCGGCATCCCCCAGCTCGCCGCCATAGCCGAAATGCCGAAAGGCCATTTCGTTGTTGTATAGCGAGACCACGGCGGTGGAGCGGACCTTCTCGAACATCTCCGAGCCGGCAATCGCCCGGACGTGCATGAACTGCCGATCCTCGTCGAGATCCAGCCAGTCACCACCGGCCCGCTCGTTCAAATGCGCGATGCCGGCGGCCATCATGTTGCGGACATCGCCGTCCGCCGAGGCGGCGTCGAGGTCTTTGACCACCAGCGCGTAGACCGCGTCCTCGAGCGTGTCGTGGGGAAAGATATGTCGGGTGAGTTTAAGTAGCACTTCGCCCTGCCGGCCGGTGAGACTCTGCAGCTCGAGCGCCCAGGACTTGCCCGGTGCCAGGATGGCCACGGGCAGACTGGTCATGGCGAGGGTGCCCATCAGTGTATTGCCAGTCGCTTTCAGAAAACCGCGACGACTTACTGAGTGGTCCAGCATCGTGATTCCTCCTCCTTGTTCGGCGCCCTGGCCCGGGTGGGCCAGAGGGGCTGACGTTCTTGTGCGCCAGGCCTGTTGTTGACAGTAAGCCGCCTTGAGCGGGCACGGGTAGTAGCGCAGTACTACGTTGGCTTGCATCCACCACCCAGCGCGGGTAATCATCAACTTTCGGCATGGAGGCCTGCCAACAAAAAATGGCGAGTCACGCCATTCACAACCGATTCCGGAGGAGAGAGCCCCATGTGTGAGGTCTATTCGTCAACACCGACGGAGCGTTACGAATCAACTACCCGGTCGGTGCGTCTCAACGGGTTTGTCACCAGCGTCCGGCTTGAAAACGAGTTCTGGACCATTCTCGAGCGGCTATGCGAAACCCAGGGCATGTCGGTGCCGCAGTTCATCTGCGAAATCCACGATGAAGTCCTGGTGCGTCGCGGTGAGGTCCGCAATCTGGCCTCACTTCTGCGCGTTTGCTGCGCGCGGTTCATTGAAAACGTACAATGTGAGGATCAATCCCGAAGCATCACGCCGTGGCCGGCCACCGGCTCCTGAGGCGTGACAGATGAGGCAGAAAAGCGGTCATGCAAATCTCGGTCCTGCAAGCCAAAATCCATCGGGCGACGGTCACCGAGGCCGACCTGGAATACGAGGGCAGCATCACCATCGACCGGGCCTTACTGGAGGCATCCGGACTGCTGCCTTTCCAGCATGTGCATGTCTACAACATTACCAATGGTCATCGCTTCGAGACTTACATCATCGAGGGTGAGACCGACAGCGGCGTCATCGGCATCAATGGCGCCGCGGCCCATCTCGCCGGCGTCGGCGATCGGATCATTATCGCCGCCTACGCAATGGTCGGCGCCGATGTCGCCAAGGACTGGCAGCCCCGACTCGTATTTGTCGATGATGACAACGCGCAAAAACACCCGGGCCCGCGGCAAAACGCGGCCGGCTGATCCTAATCGGTGGTGAGGATCGAGGAGACCGGTCGTTGGTCGGGCCGGTGATCGAGGTAGCGAGCCATCAATCGAATGCCCGTCAGACGGGTTTCCTGATCATCCTCACGATCACCCGTTACCACGGGCACCCGTAGCCCCATTAACAGCCCCGCCCCTCGGGCATCCGCCAGATGGCTGAGCTGCTCAACAAGCATGCTGGCCGACTCAAGATCCGGCGCGATCAACACATCCGCCCGACCCGCTACCCCGGAGTCGATCCCTCTGGCATGGGCAGTTGCAAGGGATATGGCGGTATCGAACGCCATGGGGCCATCCACCAGCGCTCCGCGGATGTCACCGCGATCGGCCATCTTGCAGACCGCCGCCGCATCGAGCGTCGAGCTCAGACGCGGGTCGACAGCTTCTGACGAGGACAGCATCGCCACACGGGGTCGATCAACCTCAAGCGCTCGGGCCATCGCGACGGCACTGATAACAATATCCCTCTTGATCAAAAGATCCGGGTGGATATTCACCCTCGGATCACCGATCAGAAGCGGCCGCGGATAGGTGGGGACGTCGAATGCCATGATCTGACTGGGCGCCCGTTCCGTCCGCAGACCGGAGCCCTCCGCCAGCACGGCCGATAAAAGCTCGTCGGCCGACAATGAGCCTTTCACCAGCCCGTCAACCTCGCCGGCGGCGGCCATGGCCACCGCCTTTTCGGCCGCTGCATGGCTGTGTGCCACGTCAACACATCGGTATCCGTCAAGATCGATCCCCGCGGCATCCGCGGTCCGATGTATCCGCGATTCGGGGCCCACCAGAACAGGCTCGATAATCCGGGCCCTGGCTGCCTCAACGACGGCATGCAGCACCGATTCATCCACCGGATGAACGATCGCGACTTCAAAGGGCTTTGTCGGCCCGGCACGGGTGAGTAACTCGTGGAGGCGGCCCCGCTCGGCGAGTCGAACGCTGGGCATCACCGTCCGGGGCCGGCGGATTTTCTCGGTCGGGGCAAGGACCCGCGCCTCGCCGTCCAGCACCAACGCCTCGTCCTGGTTGCGACATTCGCAGGCGAGGACCACCTGGTGCTTGTCCTCGAGTTTTTCGGTGACGGTCACCTGCACGTGCACGCGGTCGCCGAGACGCACCGGCGCGTGAAAACGCAAGGTCTGAGCCAGATAGATGGTCCCCGGCCCCGGCAGTCGGGTGCCGAGCACCATCGAGATCAAGGCCCCGCCCCACATGCCATGGCCGATCTGCTCATGAAACCGACTGCTACGGGCGAAGGCCTCATCGACGTGGGCGGGATTGATGTCTCCCGAGATGACCGCGAAGAGCTTGATATCCTCAAGCGTCAAGCGACGCTCGACCGTTGCGGTCTCACCGACGACAAGCTCATTGAAGGTGCGGTTCTCGAGCAGATCCAACCCATCCTCGGCGGCCATGCCCTATCCCCCGAAAAAGGCGTTGTGGTGACCGCCATCGACATAGTGGACGCCACCGGTCACCCCTGCCCCGGCATCGGATATCAGCCAGGCCGCCGTGTTGCCGATCTCTTCGATGGTCGCCAGGCGCCTGAGGGGCGCCCGGGACTCGGCATCAGCGGCCAGGTCCTCGAAGCCCTCCAATCCGGATGCTGCCCGGGTACGGATGGGACCGGGCGATATCGCGTTGACGCGGATGCCCGATGGTCCGAGCTCTGAGGCCAGATAGCGGGTGGTCGACTGGAGCGCCGCCTTGACCGGTCCCATGAGGTTGTATCCGCCGACCACCTGGTCGGCGCCATGATAGGTCATTGCAAGCAAGGCCCCGCCCCGATCCATCAGCGGCTCGGCGTGTCGAGCCATGCGCACGAATGAATGGCATGAAACATCCATGGCCAGTCCGAAACCGGCCGATGATGCATCCGTCACTCGCCCCTGCAGGTCCTGCCGGGGGGCAAACGCAATGGAGTGGATGACGAAGTCCAGTCGCCCCCAGCGGCTGCGGACGCGCTCGAAAAGCGCTTCCAGCGAGGCATCCTGCTGCACATCACAAAGGCAGTACTCGGGGTTGCCCATGGCCTCGGCGAGCGGCATGACAAATGGCTCGGCTCTCTCGCTGGCATAGCTGACGATCAGCGTCGCACCCAGCGCATTGAGCGCCCGCGCACAACCAAATGCGATGCTGTTTTCGTTGGCCAGCCCAGTGACAACCCCGACTCGACCAGCCAGTGAAAATGCCCCGGGACCAATGAGCGATCGACGATCGGCGTCGTTATCACGCATGGCTTCGGACACTCAGCAGCGGATCGGCCATTACTGCCTGACCGGATGAGCGAGCGGCTCGATGCCACCGCTTGCCGCAGCCACCGCATCACCCACCTGCTCGGCGGTAATGGCCGACAACGTCCAGCCCAGATGCCCGTGACCGGTATTGTAGAAAACACCGGGGCGCCGCCCCGCACCGACCCGCGGCATCATATCCGGCATCATCGGCCGCAGCCCGGTCCAGGGCACTGCGCGCCGGGTACTGACCCCCGGGAAGCATTGCTCGACCCAGTCGACGATCGGTTGGACGCGATCATGGCGGATATCGCGGTTGAAGCCGTTGAACTCCGCCGTCCCGGCGACCCGGAAGCGGTCTTCGCCCAGGCGACTGGCCACCAGCTTGGTCTCATCATCCAGCAGGCTGACCCACGGCGCGCTATCCCGGGAGACGGCGTCATCGAGGTGGACCGTGATCGAATATCCCTTCACCGGATAGACATTGACCCGATCGCCCAGGCGTCCGGCAATCCATCGACTGGCGGTTCCGGCGCAGACAACCGTGGCATCGAATGCCTCCCGCCCGGCCCCGGCATCGATCCAGACACCGTCGGCGTCGGTGCCTGCATCGCGGATGGTCGTCTCGTACCGCATGATGCCGCCCCGGCGCTCCACTGCCTGGGCCAGCCCATAGGTAAACTTGTGGATGTCTCCGGTGGCATCGGATTCGGTGTAGAACCCGCCATAGAAATCGCCACGAAGATTGGGCTCGAGCGTCTGCATCTCTTCGGTGGTGACTGCCCGGCGCTCCAATCCCCCCCGAGCCAATATGCGAGTGACTTCAGCCGCGTGATCAAAACCCGCTTTAGTGCGGTAGACATGGAGGATGCCGCGCTTTTGCAGATCAAAGTCGATCTGTTCATCCCGGGCCCACTGATACAGATAATCCCGCGCCTCGATCGCCAGCCGGGCCGTCTCGCGGGTGTTGTCCTCGTACTTGCGGATGGCGCCAATGAACTCGGCAAACCAGCTGAGCTTGTGCCAGGAGGGCTTGGGATTGACCAGCAAGGGGGCATCGGCGCGCAGCATCCACTTCAGGCCTTTCTTGATCGTTGGCCAGTGGTTCCAGACCTCCGAGTTGGAGGCGGAGAGTTGCCCGCCATTGGCGAATGACGTCTCCATGGCGGCGTAACGCTGCCGCTCGAAGACCGTGACTTCAAACCCGCGATTGATCAGCGCGTATGCGGTGGTGATACCGGTGATCCCGCCGCCTATGACTGCGACTCTCTGCATCGTTGCTTCTCCCGATCGGCTCCAGTGCACTTGCCACCGCCGCAGCAATGGCCCGTACCCCTTCCGTCCTGGTGCCTGAGAGATTCACGGTCGGGCTCAACCCGTGACCGCTTGCTCCTTCGGCGAGCCCACGTGCGTAACGCGGCTGCTTTTCGGAATCGATGCCACGACAGCGGTCCGGGTGCCTGAGAGATTCCGGGGTCGTTGCTCCTTCGGCGCCGGCATGATCCCGATTGGATTACCGGACTCTCCCGCTGTCGTTTAATCGAGTTTCCAGACTTTGCCGATGCATTGCAAACATGCCGTCCCATGGGTTTCAGACAAAGCTCCGACGCATACTGTCGTGTACCGCCGTATATTGCGCTCGGGCACTTCGAAAGCCGTCCAGGGAACGGACCCGCCCGGGCAAGGAATAGGTGCCGGCGCGCGGCAAACGCTCGCGCCGGCACCGCCACTACAGCCGTCAGCCCGGCCCGGTGAGCGTGGTGAATATTGATGTGACCACGATGATCCCACCGATGAGCGTCCCTTCGAGCACCAGCGAGCGCCGCATTCGCCGACCCGCCGACGTTTCACCCCGGCTGAGCGCGGGGGAGAGAACGAGCTTGTTGATCGCTGCGGCCGTCACCACCAGCGCAAACAGTCCCAGCTTGACCGCGAATAATCGCCCGTAGTCGCTATCCAGTGCCGCTAACGGATTGCCCACCAGCCCGGTCAATGTGACCGCCCCGGCAACAACCAACAGCCCTACCCCCGCAACCGCCCGCCGCCCGAAGGCCTCGGCCACCCCACCCGCAATCCGTGGCTGACGCCCGGCCAGGCGGTATAGCGGTGGAAAAATACCCAGCCAGAACACCAGACAAACCATGTGGACAACCAGCAGGGCCTGGTGCCAAACGCTCGCTGTCACCGCGACATGCCCTGATAGTGCATACGCGAGGCAATAGACCAGGGCACCAGTAAGCCCGATCGCCGCGCCCACTCGACCGGGCCACAGAAGCCCCATGAGCAGGATCAGCCCGACAGTCTCGACCCCGAGCGACAGACCGATAGGCCCCTCCAGGACAAACGCCCAGAGTTCAAAATCCACTGCGGCCTGCCAGCGCCCTCCTGCCAGAAACACCGCTTGCAGGGCCAGCAGCGCCCACGCCAGGGCGAGGGCGAGCGGCGCCAGCCATCCAACCTGCCGGCGCATGGTTGAACATTCCGACGCCGGCAGCCCGGGAACGGCCCATAAACAAAACGCCTGGCCCGCCGCCAACAGGCCCGATCCATAGGCCAGTGCCTTGGTGATGACGGTTAGCGTTTCAATCATTGGCCAGCGTGAACGTCATGCCACCGGCCATCGAATGGCCATCGGCCGATAACCCCCGCCACTCGAGATGGTAATCCGCCGGCGGCAAGGCCGGCAGATCCACGATCAGCTGAGACGAGGCGCCTCGCCCGCCCTGTGGGCTGACGGCGAATGTCTCGCCGGCATCGGAGGTGAGCGTGACGCTGATCACGCGCATGGCCGAATCGAACTGGAATTCGATTTGCTCGGGCGCTTCCTGCAGCACCGCACCGTCCATTGGTGTGGTCTGCATCGTTTGCGAATGCGCGAGGACCGGCGGGGCGAGCGACGCGGCCGTAAAAAGCAATAAAAACCACAATGGGCGAGACAAACCGACGCGGGCCATGACTGGACTCCTCTGGGTGGGTGGAAAGACCTGTCGATGGTTATACGGATATAACTGTTCGTTACTTTGGAAAGGCGTTGAGTTCACCGACAATAATAAAAAAACGCCACAGGACCAAAAGATGCGCACCAGACGATGGCTTTTCACGCCGCTTTTGCTGGCGATTGTACTGGGGATGACCGCCAAGGCCGAAGAGACGACGATCGAGGTCGGCTACATGCCGATCCTGCCGGTCGCTCAGCTGTTTGTCCTCGAAGATGCCGGCTGGGCAGATGAGGCAGGTCTGGACCTTGAGCTGACACGGTTTGGCAGTGGACCGGCGATGGTTCAGGCCATGGCCTCCGGCGAGCTCGATGTCATGTACTTCGGCATTGGGCCTGCCATGGTGGCGCGCTCTCGGGGGATGCCGATCAAGGTACTGGCCTCGAGCATTCGCGAGCAGATCGGGCTGGTCGCACGCGGGGAACTGGCCAGCCGCTTCGAGGCCAGTAAGGGCGACGCCGCCGAGGCCATTGCCCGGTTTACCCGCGAGACGGGAGGACCGCCGAAAATCGCCACCTTCCCGCAAGGATCGGTACCCGATACCGTGCTGCGGTACTGGTTAATCGAAGCGCTGGGCATCGGCACCGACGCCGTGGAGATCGTCCCGATGGGTGCGGATCGGGTCCAGCAGGCACTGCTTGCCGGCGCTGTGGATGGCGCCTCGATTCTCGAGCCGATTCTGACCACCGTGCAATCCCGCCTGGATGATGCCAGCGTCGTGGCCCGTGCGCCGGCCATGCTGCCGGGGCAGCCCGGGGCCGTGCTGGCAGCCCGCGAAACAGTCCTCGACCGGCACCCGCAAGCCATCCAGCGGCTTGTGGCACTGCACGTGCGTGCCACCGAGTTGCTTGAAAACGACCCCGTGGCCGCCGCTCCCCATGTCCGGGCGTTTGTCGGCAAACGTCTGATCCCGCTCGAGACTGTTGAAGCCGCGCTCCGGTCGCCGGCGTCCAATTACGCCGCCGACCCGCAGGGTATTCGGCAGGGCACCCGCCGGATGCATGACTTCCAGATCGACCAGGGGACCCTTACCCGCGAGGTCGATCTGGATGCCCTTTTCGAGACACGATTCTACGAGCAGGTCAACGACAAGCAATGAGTCAACGTCGGCGATTGGTGGCAAGCGCATCCGGATTGATCGGATTTTTGCTGCTCTGGGAGCTCGTGCTGCGTTCGGGACTACTGCCGGGCACTCTTGTACCGCTGCCATCGGCGATCCCCCTGGTGCTGCTCGCCGAGATCCGCGACGGCGTCTGGCAGGCGATGGTGGTCTCCAGTTTTCGCCACTACGCCATCGGCATGGCGCTGGGTTCGAGTCTGGGCGTGGTGGTCGGTGTGGCCGCGGCGCTTCTGCCGCTTTTCAATGCCCTCCACGCCTGGCTCGCCCGGTTGCTGCGCCCGATCCCGCCGCTTGCCTGGATACCTTTTGCCATCATCTGGTTCGGGATCACCCCCACGGCGGCGGCTTTCATCATCAGCATCGGGGTGTTCTGGATCAATTACTTCGCCAGTTACAGCGCCGTGCAGGCCATCGACCCGGGACTTGACGAGGTCGCCGCTGCCTTTGGCCAGGATCGGGTCGATCGCCGTCTTTTCAAGGTCACGCTGCCGGCGGCCGCACCGGGGATACTGGGCGGTCTGCGGGCCGGACTGGGCCAGGGCTGGATGACCGTGGTCGCCGCGGAACTGTTCGGCATCACCGGAATCGGTCAGCGGATGATGGAGGCCTCGAGCCTGCTGGCCACCGACATCGTGGTGGTCTACATGCTGACCATCGCTGCACTTTATGCCGTCATCGATGCGCTGTTCGTCGTCCTGCAGCGCCACTTGCTCAGGTGGCAACCCCAATGAGCGGCAGTGCCCAGGTCCTCCATGCGACCGATCTTGCCGTGGGCTTCGGTGATGTGCCGGTGCTCGAGGGTGTGCACTTTGGCCTTGAATCACAGAAACTCATCGCCATCGTCGGCGCCTCGGGTGCGGGCAAATCCACGCTGCTTCGGGGGCTGTCAGGGCTTTTGCCGCCACTCGCCGGATCCGTGGCGCTTGCGCCACAGACCGACCCGGGCACGCGGGCCTGGTCAATGGTGTTTCAGGCACCCCGGCTTTTGCCCTGGCGTCGGGTCCGCGCCAATGTCGAGCTGGGTCTGGAAGGGCTTGGACTGAGCGCGACAGAGCGGCGGTTACGGGCCGAGCGGTATCTCCAGCAGGTCGAGCTTCTGGAATATGCCGATCGGTGGCCGCACATGCTCTCCGGTGGTCAGCAACAGCGGATCGGGCTGGCGCGTGCGCTGGCGGTCGAGCCCAGGGTACTGTTCATGGACGAGCCGTTCTCGGCGCTCGATGCAATCACGCGGCGCCGGCTGCAGCAGGGCCTGGTGCAACTACGGCAGCGCACACCGGCGGCCATTGTGTTTGTCACCCACGACATCGAAGAAGCGGTACTACTCAGTGACCGGGTGTTGGTGCTGGGCAAAGAGCGCGCCGGACCCGCCACCGTCCAGGCGGACATCCCGGTCGAGCTGCCCCTGGATGATCGGCGGAATGCGCCCGGCTTTCGATCGATGATCCAGGATGTGGAATCGCTGATTCGAACCACACCCCACCCAGCCGAAGCCGCAGATACGGCAAGCGATGTCACCGAAGGTGATCTTCCACGCTCCCACGGCTGAGGGGCTGACGCGAACGCCGTTAACCGCCACACTGTGGCGATGTATCAAACCCCTGTTGCCATTGTCGGAGGCGGTCTGGCCGGGTTGACCGCCGCACGCCGCCTTCATGATGCCGGTGTGGACGCGATGGTGCTGGAGGCCCGACCCAAGCTCGGGGGACGCATCGACAGCCTGGTGGATGAGCACGGTGAGTGCCGGGGCGATCTC
>Ga0209937_1000344_pt1 | contig 15228 bp, 12 predicted proteins | sample SalPon1_B_H2O_MG_FD_185699 | JGI IMG/M metagenome (GOLD analysis project Ga0209937, IMG submission 185699) | Salt pond water microbial communities from South San Francisco under conditions of wetland restoration - Salt Pond MetaG R1_B_H2O_MG... | ecosystem: Environmental > Aquatic > Non-marine... | reverse complement strand
TAGTATCCTTGGCTGACTTCTCTACTGCATGGGAAACTCCCTGCTCAAAGAAATACTTAGCCATTTTATCAGGGTTCATCGCCATCATCATTGATTTATGATACCCTTCAGGATTACTAATCATACCGTCTTCATTAAGGTATTTACCTATAAAATTCGATATGTCAGACTGTTGCTTCTTAACGCTATCTATATCCTTTGGCTTGTAAACCACATCATTGTCATCAATTTTAAATTTGAAACCTTCAAACTTCTTGTTGAACAACTCGTTAGTCTTCTGCTCAAAAAACTTAGAACGTTTTGCGTTCTGCTCCTCCAAACTCTTGGAGTTTTGCACATATTCCTTGTAAGCCTCGTAGTTTTTTTTCTCTTCTTCAGGAACTGAAGACTTTGTCGACTCGACAGGTACTTTGTATTGCTCCTTTTGATTTTCAAAAAACTTCTTAGCTTTAGCAAGCTCTCTTTTTTTAGCTATTCTCTTCTTCTTAATGTCAGACTCTTCATCCAACTCCTCGTCATAGCTAAAGTTATCTTCGATTAGATACTGAATATCTTCATCATCTAAATCGCCTTCTGTCGCTCCATAATATTCTTTAAGTAATCTTTCATCACTCATGGAACTAAAGTCAGAATTAAGTCTCATAAAATCATCAAGACCTCTGCCAGTTTCTTGCTTGTACTTTAAAAAAGCACTTACATCTTCTGGTAACTCTTCTGACTCTTTTTCTTTCTCTGAAAATAATTCATCGAAAGAACTTAAGTCTTTTTTGTACTTACTCTTAATAAAATCAAGAACGTCATTCTCGGATAACTCCTTTTCTTCCGAAACTTCTTTACCCTCTTCTTCTTTATCTTCTTCGTTATCTTCTACTGATGAATCATCGCTTCCATCATTACCATCTTCAACCTCCTTGTCATCATCTTCAGTAACATCTTCGTCTTCTTTGCCATCCTCGCTTGCCTGAGTCTGTCTTAAGTCAACTCTAGCTATACCATCATCTTCATTCTTTTCTTCAGAAGCATTTTCTAAAACTTCCTTCTCTTTCTCCTGTATAGATTTCTCTTCTACTGATTCAACTTTTTTTACTTCCATTACATTTAATTTTATTTTACAAATTTAAGTATTATTTTTAATACCCTATCTAGGGGTAAACTCCTCCAATCCAAAACCATCAAGAGTATCCTCACTGCTCTCAAAATCTACTGGTGGAAGGTTTTTCTTTCTTTGCTCTATAAGCTTGGACTGTTGTTCGTTGTTTAACGTAATCCTTTCATCTTTTCTGTTTTCTTTCATTTCCTCTCTATCCGTAAGAGATTTAGCGTCTATGCCTTTTAGCTGCATATTCATTTGAAACTCTAGTTGCATTAGTTCCGACTTAACAGATGCCTCTCCTCTCATTCGCTCGATGTCAATTAAAGCCTGAGATTTAGCAAGTTGTAATTTAGACTGTGTCTCTGCTTGCTGTTTTTGCATAGCCATTTGAGCAGCCATCTGTTGTGATTGCTGATTAATCTGAGCTTGCATTTGTTGCTCTGCTACTTTTGCTTCTTGGAGTCTTTGCTCTTTTCTTTTACGTCTAAGTTTTAGCATCTGATTAGCTAACTTGACGTTCTTTATTTCTCTTATATCAATAGCATCTTCTAAGTCAATACTATCTCTACTTAGTGCTATCTGTATATTAGCTTCTAACTTCTCTCTTTCTTCAGCATCAGGCGATACTTCTATAAATATTCCGAAGTCATGTAAGTACAAGTGACTTATCTCATCTAGTAAGTCTACATTGTTCTTACCTATTTGTGTAACAAACTCCTCACGATGAGGTGCGTGCTCTATTATGTCAGATATTCTAAGAGATACTGCCTCAGCTAAGTCTCTAGTCATATCTAGTCCTGCGTCTAGTATGTGCCTAGTGGCTGTGTTTGAGTTTAAAGCTGCTATCTTTTGAAGACCTACTAATGAATTAGGGTCAGGAGAACTTCCATCTCTAGCCTCATTAAGCCCTGTCACGTCTCTAATCATGTTTAGATAGTGATTATAAAGACTTATAAGTGTAGATATTTTAGTGTTACCTGAGCTTTTATTAAGTTCTTGTATTGGTACTTTAGCGTTGTTGAACTCGTTATCCTCATTGAACGACCTACCTACAACACTACCTGTTTGGAAGTAAAGCTTAAGTGCTTCTGAAGGGTTATATTCCTGCCCATTACCTAAGTCAATAGAGTGCAATCCATCTGCGTCTATATAGACCCCATCAGGAACAACTCTAGATGATACTTGTTGTAGCTTTAAGTGTGTTAGCTGTATCTGGTCAGCAAATGGTATCATTCTTTGAACCAAGGACTGTATAGAACCTTTGTACATTCTAGGAGCACAACCAACATAATTAGGTAGTGCTTTCTGTGAAGCTGACTTAGGTCTTACCATATTCTTAGATACCTCCCACTTCAACATGATATCAGAACCCATAACCTTAACACCCTCGTACCAAACCTCTATAGTTTTTTCGACAACCTCGAAGTTTTTTTCTTCTTGTACATCTTCGGGAGCATTGAAGTCACCCTCTCTCTCAATCATTCTACTACCACCTTCTTCTAGTATTCTCTTCTTATAAACGAACCTCTTGTCCATTTTATAATTGAAGAATAAAAGAGTAGCACTATCGCTACTGAACATAGTATTATGGTCTTGCTGACCTCTTTCGTATCTATCGTACCAAGCTTGATTGAACTGAGTTATTCTATCTATATCCTCGTCTTTTAACGTAGGGTCTATTTTTCTTAGCTCTGTCTTAGGAACGGTTTTAACCTCTCCCCAATAAAAACAATCCTTAAAGTTAGGGTCTTCCGTATAAGACCACACCATATCTGAAGGGTCAACATAGCTCATTTTTATCCCATCCCCTTTACGAAACTCCTGCTTAGCAAAAGCCACACCTAAAACAGTCTGGTCATAATCTGCTCTCTTCTTAAGGTCTTGGAACTTATTGTCTTGGAATATAGTATTTATAGCAGACTCGTTTGCTATTTCTATAGAGTCTTTATAGTCTAACTGCATTCTTAGAGTTAACTCTTGTTCACTTTCTGGAAGCTCGTAAGGGTCGTTACTGAAAGTGTTTATACCGAAATCGTCTTGAATTTGAAATAACAAATCCTTAGCGACCATCTCTGCTTCTATGTTCTCTTGGTACTTATTTCTTTTTTCTATAGATGTTGCATCTTGAGCTTTAGCTTTTACAGTAAAAAGCCTGTTGCTCATACCATTAACAACTATATCAACAAACTTTGGTATGACGTGAATATTAGTCCAATCTAAGTTAAGATGTGATAAGTCACCGTCAACAGCTATTTCATCTTTGTAGTTACCTACGCTTTGTTCTGCTCTAGCATACAGCCTTCTTCTATGAAACTCATTTCTTTGGCTGTAAAATTTAGAAGTAGAGCCTCCTTCGTAAAACCATTCATACTCAATAGCCCTACCTATTTGAGCTCCTGTTTCTGGGTTATCCTTCTCAGACTCAGGTATCTCATTGGAAGGAAAAAAAGCTTTTCCTATGTTAATATCTACTTCTTTCATTGTATAATTTTACTTCTTCCTCCTTTGTTGTCGTATTTCGCAAAGTTAACACTTATTTTATTCTTGGTTTTAGCCGATTTATAAAACGAAGCCATGTTAGCCATAGCAGCTAAACTCGATGCGACAGTAATATCAAACTTTTCTCGATTATCTATATCAAATTTAGCCCAATCTTCTAGCATTCTGTTAAAATAAACATCACCCATACTTCCTGCTTCTCTATATCTACCCTCCATATCTATACCTACATACTTTTCGATATATATTTCCAAAGCCTCAGACTGAGCTAACTTACTCTCTCCTGATGATGGTATTCCTCCTAGTTCCTTTTCTGTAGGTGATAACTTCCTAGAGTCAGGTCTGTTGATAGAGAAGTGCCTACACCCGTTGTTTTTTAAATAATATAGCATTCTAGGTTTATTATTCTCAAACAATCCTGCCATACCGTAGAACCACATCGCCTTCAATACTTCCTTATAAAATATCTCTGGCGTGCTTGGTCTTGCTATATACTGAAGAAAATAATGATTAGTTGGTGCATCCTCCATGTGATACTTAGTAAGTCCTGATAACGCACCCTTAGAACCTCCACCTCCTACAACTCCTTTTATATCATAGCTATCACAACCAAAAGAACCAATGTGATTATTTAATGGTCTGTAAGAACCGTTTATTTTTTCTACTCTATTCTGAAGTTCTCTTTTAGGAATCCAAGATACTAAGAAATTCCCTCTTATATCAGGAGAAAAATACACCTCCGTAAACTCTTCTCCATTAGCCCAATTAAAGTTACCTCTTGTAACCAACTGACTACTCATCATAGAGTCGTTGTAGTCTATCTGTTGGTATATCTTTGTTAGATTGTATAATGAGTTTTTTGCTTCATCTCTAAAGGCATGAGACTCTGTTCTTGGAAACTGTCTATAGTGTTCGTTTAGTGAGTCTGGGTCTGACCTTAATCCTTCTACCTCATTGTTCCAATGGTCTATAACCCCTTGCTCAATCATTAATCCGTCAACACCAAGAACTGGCTTCTCTGGGGTATAAAACACAGGGAAACCGTATCTGTCAATAAAACCTTCATAGTTCCATTCCATAGGAATAAATAAGCTGTAAAGACCTGTCTTCGTCTGACCGTTCTTATCTCTTTGTTCTACATTTGAGTTTTGGTATAGTTTTTTAAAATTCTCTCCACCCTTATTAGCAGAGTTACAAGTCGAACCCATCATACACTTACCTATGACCCTACGACCTACCTTTAAACAAGTCTTAGCTACACGCCAATGGTTGAGTATATTCTGTGGCTTCAATATCTTACCAGACTCATCCTCTACTAATAACTTAAGTTTTTGCCCGTCATAAGAGTTGTCATCTGTAGATTTCCAATCTATAGTAGTATTAAGACCTTCAACATCCTCATCACCGAAAGTGTCCATGTTCTTCTTGGTTATCCTAGAAGCTGGTACTCTGTATGATATCTCAGTTTTAGGCTTATCCATACCATCCTGAACAGGTTTAAAAAAGAAAGGATAATTCACAGATATAGGCACAACCTTACCTGTAAACATCTTTTTAGCATCTTGACCTGTTTTAGACATTATACCTAAGTCAGAGTCTTTAACAAGAGTTCCTATGTTAACTAATTCACTAGAAGCCATAAAAGAGAAACCTGAACGTCTGTTCTTTAGATAGACCATCCCATAGCATCTAGGGTCAGCCTTGCAAGCCTCCCAAAACAAATAAAATATTCTATTAGACTCTCTATACTCAGGATGCCCTACATCTATCTTTGTCCATTGAAGGTACATATAGTATGAACCTGTTATGTAAGTTGGCACACCATTGTTCATGAACCAAAAACCATACTCACGCCTATCAAATTCTTCTTCTATGTAAGATACCCATTGGCTTTTGAAGTTGTTGTCTGTTTTCTTCCATTGAAATATAGACTTTACTCTAGATATAGCTTTAGGCACATCGAAGGGTTGCCAATATTGGTCTTTTTGTTTTTTAGAATTAGAGTGTACTTTTTTAGGCACGTCAGGAAGTCCTATCCTGAGACCTGATATATTGTATATATCGCCTAAAGTTCCATCCTTAGATATAATGACAACGTCATACTTCTCATCATAACCATACTCCCAATTTTTTTTTAGTCTTATTCTTTTGGGTATATCATTATCTAAGAAATATAAGCTACTTGGCTCTTCGCTCTGCGAATGTTTCGTAGTTTTTTGGCTCACCCTGCTTAGCTTGTTCGTCTATTAAATTATTCTCCTCCTCTATCTTACTAAGTATTTCTAAAGCATCGAATATAGCTAGTTTTTTAGCTGCTGCTGCATTTTTTAGTTTGTCTGCACCAATACCCTCATCATCAACTATTATCTTCTCTCTAGCAACTTTTATAAGCTCTTTTACGGCTTGTTCCCCTGAGCTTATGATATCCTTTTTGATTTTAGTTACATTCATAGTACGGCTGTTATGTTCTTGGTAAACATTCTGTAAACTTTCTCACCTTCTATGTTAAAAGCATATTCACTGTCAGGCTCAAATATAACCTTGTCTTTAGGCTTAACACCTAAATCTAATAGTTCTTGATTTATGATGAATATCTCGCCTGTTAGTGGTTGCTCATTTAGAGATGTATATATCTCTTGCTCTTCATACTCTAAAGGCTTAACAAAGCAATATTTATCAAAGCAATGCCAACCTTTGTCATTTTTATAAGCAAAGAACTGAGTTTTGTCAACGAAAAAGGTGTTGTCTTTTAAAAAACTCCTACCACTTACCTCTCTGCCCTTCATGTCTAGCTGTATTCTAAACACGTTATGGTGTACAACAAGTATATCTCCAACTCTTATATCTCCCTTATAATTATGAGGAGTCTCTATAACTTTAGCGAACCTGTTAGTTGTTTTGTAATCCTCAAAGTCATTGCTTAGGAGCATTTCTTTATCTCCTATAGTTTTAACGTTATCATATCTATAACCGTTTAATGGTCCTACTATGAAGTAAAATGGGGATTTCATAAACTAAAAGTTAAGGTCTGCTTCTTGTATCACAGGCATATTGACTATCTTCTTCCATTCAAAAACGCCATCATCGCCTTTTACGAATATTTTATAGTCACCTGAGTCTAGCTCTTCAATATACTCTATAGTATAATTGCCTCCTACTACAGATTGCCCTGCGTAATAGTGCATCGCATTTTTATAGTCTGCCCCTACGGATAGTTTTCTAATTATCATGAATCTCTCCTGTTTCTGGGTCTATCTTAACATCTCCGTGCTTTTCCTTTATAGACTTAATATTTTCTGATAGCTGTAAATCTACTTGGTTTACAGAGTGTAATAACTCATGCTTACGACCTTCTAGAGATGCGATTTCGTAATAAATGTTACTCTTTTGTGTTTGAAGAGACTTAATACTCTCTAACTCTTTTTTTGTTATCTTTTTCATTGTATTTAATTTTATGTCACAAATATAGTTATTTTTTGTGAATTATTCCATATCGCCTTTGTCTTCTACTATTATTTCAGGTTCTACGATTAATTTTCCGTTTTCGTCTGTTGAGTTGCTTTCTAGTATTTGAGCATCTTTTCTCTCTCCTATTACTTGCCAAAATATTTCGTCTGTACAAGTTGGGTCTTCTGCTTCAACTGTTAATAAGTTACCTACTATTGAGCTTCTAACCCTTGTAAAACCACCCTCGTTTGTACAAAAACGTCTTACATTACCTACTAAGGCTTCAAAAGTACCCTCTGTCATATTAGACTCTCTGTCTATGTTTACAGTAGCTATGCCATCAACTAATTGCACCATACCCGAATAAATAAGGTCTGCTCTTGGTGCTTCAACTGATACGTGTACAAGTCTATGGGTATCTTTTTTAGAATTTAAAGGGTGGTCTATTATAAAGTTTTTGACTTGTGCTTGAAAAGTTCCATTATAATCCAAAACCCCATTTCCTAATAACCCTAGATTTTTACCAGCTACATCGTTTCTAATTGTTAAATTACTATTTGAAGGGGCTCCAAATCCTATATAAGCCTGTCTGGTTGAACCGTTGTTTTCTAAAAAAGATATATAACAAACATTAGAATTTCCACTATCTGAACCTCTTAACTTTAAAGGGTTTCCTCCTCCACCAGCTTTTAAACTTCCATTAACCTCCAACTTCTCACTAGGCGAAATAGTTCCTATACCTACGTTGCCATTTCCTCGTATAACCAGCCTACTACTTCCTTCAGTGCCGAAAATTAACAAACTTTCATTACTAGACAATCCTATAAAAGCGTTGTAAATCCCTCTGTTTAAAAGTATTTTATCAAATTTACCACCATCTATTTTTACAACACCATTAACCTCCAATTTCTCACTAGGCGAAGTAGTGCCTATGCCTACGTCGCCACCGTTAAAGAAACTATCACCATTAGCTTCTATTTTAACCGTTTGATTTGTAGAATCATCATAAAGAATTAGTCTGCCGTAATCGCTATTTGTTCTAGTTAGTGCCGCTCTTATAACTCCGTTTTTTGTAACACTTACACCGTTATTATAGCTTGTGCTTGAATTTCCTGACTCTATATTTAGGGGTGAAATTGGCGAAGTAGTGCCTATGCCTACGTTGCCAGTTGGTACTATTATATCTCCCTCAATGGTTATATCATTAGTTACCCCTACATCTCCTTTTACATCTAAATTGAAATTTGGGGTTTGGAAGTCTGATTGTGGGTTAATTATAACAGACCCTATACCTGCACTTGTACTATGTACTCCTAACCCCATAACTGTACTAGACCCATGGAAAGCTGAAAGGGTTAGGGCTGACTGTTGTTGTGAGGCATCAATTACTCTAGAATAAATACCATTCCATACAAATGGGTTATTCCCATTTATATTATTTGTTTTGAACTCTAATACACCCAAAGTATCTTGGTCTTCAGGTATTCCAGCGTTCCTATACAATACAAGGTCTGGGGCTGAACCTGCTCCTGTATCACTAGATTCTAATAGTATATTTTCTGAAGTGTTACTTGTTTTAGCGTAGATTGCAGGGTTTTGTGAATTAGATAAAGACCCTACTGTTATTTGACTACCAACAGATAAATCTTGAGACATATTTACATCTTGTGTAAATGTCTTTAAACCTGCTATGGTTTGATTAGTACTTCTATCTACATAGTTGCTGAGGTCTAAATTAGATGTATTAATGTCATCTAATAATGCAACCGTACCTGATTTATCTGGAAATCCATAAGTTCTTCCTGTAGTATTTTCCCAATTAAACTCAGCTGAGTTTTCGACTAAAACAGTGTCACCAAACGAATCAACAAATGTTCTTTGTAGGTTTACATAAAGGTTGTTGTTACTATTAAATCCTAAAAGATTTGAAGCAACATCTGAACTTACTTGTGGAAATACTGAATCTATATTTTCTAAAGAAGAAGATGCGTTTCCGTTCCCAGCAGAACTAAAAATATAATTATTTGAAAATGATGAGCTAGAGCTAATTTGACTATCTACGGTTAAATTACCTCTAAATCTACCGTCTCCATTAACATCAACTCTAGCAGTAGGTATGCTTACTCCCACCCCTAAGTCTGAGTTAATAAAAACATCGCTTGTAAATGTTTTCTCACCTCCTACTGTTTGGTTACTAGTTCTATCAACGTAATTATCAAGCTGTGAGTTTATAACAAAATCACTCAAGTCGCTAGTTAAAGCTATAGTTCCTGATAAATCTGGTAAATCGTAAGTCCTATTGTCAGTTAAATCCCAAGCTAACTCTACACCAAAACCAAAGGGTTTTGACGCTGTCAAGTTTCCTGATGGATTAAATCCTAACAAATTCAAAGAATCACTGCTATTATAAGATGTAGACGCATTTCTTATAACCGAGTCATCCCCACTAACATCAGCAGCGTCTATTCTTAGTGATTCATCGCTAGAGCTAAAGGTTTTTACTCCTGTAATATCTTGAGTAGAAAATGTATCAACGTAATTAGCATCAGCATGATTTCCCCAATCAAAAGCTATTTGACCATTTATAATCCTAGAATCATTACCTTCAGCAACAGTATCTGCTGTAGTCCCAAAGTCTTTATTAAAAGCTGTATTCTGAGTAAAAATATCTTGCTTACCGCTTAAAGCACTCTGCAAGTCGCTTTGGTCTGTTATGTTACCAGATATTTGACCCCATATAGCTGTTTGGTCTGTAAGTTGAGTGTAACCAGTCCCATCCCATCTGTACATATATCCAGTGTCTGATGCAATATAAACCTTGTCATTCTCTCCTATTGATGGAAAGTCTGATAGAGATGGCTCTACTATAGTATCATTAAGAACTGATAAATCTGGAGTGTTTGTTAGTGAATTATAGTCTCCATCAAATAGCTCATTTTTATAAGCTAACCCTTCCCAACTATTACCATCGTGTATTGTAGGTCTGTTGTTATCTCCAGTGTTATATATGAATAATCCCTCTTTTAGAGAGTTGTTTATATTTGCTATATTATCTCTATAAAAACGAACAGCTCCGTTTTTGTAGATAGTGAATGCGTCGCTTCTATCTACTGTCGATGTTCCGTTGCCGTAGTTTACAAGTCTGTCAGTATCTGTGCCTGAAGCGGTGTAATCTGTTCCTAAAAAACCTCCTGAATGCTCTCCTTTTGAACGAGCATAGTTGTACTGACCCTCCACATGAGAAGCTACGCCACTAGCTATGTTTTGAGAGCCTTCTGCGTGTGATGCAATTCCGCTGGAAATTGTTAAATTTCCCTCAGCATGAGAGCGACTCCCACTAGCCTCTGTGTTTTGTCCTTCTGCAAAAGAGCTTTTACCAGTAGCTCCTTTTTTTGTATTAGCCCCTGAATCTACGCTCAAATCAACTGCACCTTCCCCTATATTTCCATAGTTATTTGGGTCTCTGCCTATAAGTCTCCAACCTATACCATTACCTTCGTCTATAGCTTCTAATCCTGATATTTTATTTGATGATACTTTTATTTCTTCAAAATCAGTGTTTGATGTTTTAAAAGCATTCAATCCAAACAATCCCGAACTTCCTTTATAAATCCAAGACTTATAAACAGAATTTTGTATAGCTAAAAACAAAGTAAAACCTTCTGATAATTCTTCTATTTCTATCTCAGGGTCTAGATTGTTTACTTGACCACTTATGCTAGAGCTCTGTATATCTCCTAAGTCAAAAACTTTTATATTTGGGTCTAAATCTAAAATGTCGTAAGAAAGCTGAAACTCTGACAATAACTGTAGATTACCTGTCGTAACCTGAGTTTCTCCATTTCCATAATTACCTTTACCAATCTCTGAAAAAGTAAATAAAAACAATGTCTCTCCCATTATTAGCTTAAATAATGGTATATCTGTAGGTTCTACCTCAAAAGACGGTGATGAATTTATGAAAGAAACTAATTCATCTGAAGCCTTATTATTAAGACTATCACTTATAAAATAAAAACTTTTAGTAAGATTATCTTGATTAGAAGCTTGAAAATCCTCAAGCATAAACCCTTTAAGACCTCCAACGGTGAAATTTTTAGTTACATTGTTTTGGTCTCCATCACTACCAATAACTATGTCAGCATTAGTGATATTATTGTCTCTTACGTAATCTTTTATCTTACTCATTTAGATATTTTTTTAAACTTTTCCACGCCCCTGCTTCCAAAGTATGCAAGATACACTGTTATTAGTAAATTTTTCAATAGTTCCACCCAAACATCATCTACACTAAACGGACTATCTGAACTGTCGGCTACTATTAATACTACAGTAGACAACGTGAGAAAAGCTATAGTTAAAGGTCTTACATTTTTTGACAACCAAGAGTCTGATGTCATATCAGACTTCCACCTTGAAGATATAGCCTTAAACTCTTCCTTGTCTAGCTCTAATTGCTCTATTAGCATTTTTTTATCAAACTCACTCAACTCTGTTGAGCCTTTTATTTTATCACTTAGCTTACTTAACCCCTCAACACCCGTAACAGTTCCAGCTATATCCAATAGTTCAGGAGCAACCTCTTTCCCTTGCTCAACTATCCACCTAAGAGCGTCTCCTACTCTTGTTGTTCCGTTTCGTTCTTTGTATGTTGTTTTATCTGTCAACTCTACTTTCATATTAATCTACTTAAAAATATAATATTCGGATTCTTTTATTATTTTAGTTTTAAAAGGTAAATCCTCGTCTTTCACTTGCTCCATTAATTCAATCAAAATATCAGAACCTGTAAATATGACTTTGTTTTTATCATCATGAACTATTTGTAGATATAAACATTTACCAGATTTGTTTTTGCCATATTTACTGGTTTCGATTTTATAATCCTGAACAATAATTTCTTGATTCAAAATATCTAAAATCTTCACCTTATCTCCGACTAAGATTTTACGCTTGGTTTTTATGTTTAAATCTGCAAAACTTTTCATCACTTTATTTCTAAATAATTTACTTTATCAATCAACTCTTTATCCTCAAACCCTTTATCTTTCAGCTCTTTTAGAATCTTATCCTTTGTTACAGGATTAAGTATTTCTACTTGATTGTAGCTATAAGACTTGTAGGTGTCTGTACTATCTTCATCAAATTCATCTACTTGCACATCTTCGACTTCTACATTAAAGTTAAAATGTGATTTTAATGGTGATAACCATTCAATCGTAGGTGGTGGTGTGTGTGTTCTATATGCTATCATAATTGAGTTTTTTTAATAAATTTTTAGAGTTGCAATGCTTTGCCCAGCCATAATAAGAAGCTAAGCTTTGTTTGTTATTTTTTTTACTGGCTTTTGCAAATGATTTTTTAATGGATTTTCTAAGCAAAACATGACTATGATAAATTACATAGCCCAAAAAATCTATTCCCCTTGATTTTACAGGAAAAATTTGATAATTTTCTTTAAGTTTTAAGTCTAATTCAGCAGATAAATATTTTTTAATATTTTTAAGAAGTTCGTGTAGTTCTTTTTTTGAATGGCTTAAAATCACTACATCATCTACATATCTGTAATAAAATTTAATCTTTTGTTTTTCTTTTAACCAATGGTCAAAATCGTTTAAATATATATTGCCAAAATGTTGACTTAAATAGTTGCCAATAGGAATGCCTTTTGGTGCTGAATCTATTATTTCATCTAATAATTTTAATACCTTTTTGTCTTTTATTTTTTTCCTTAATTTATTTTTTAAAATTTCCTGATTAACAGAAGGGTAATATTTTTTAATGTCAAATTTTAAACAATACTTTGTTTCTTTAGGATTATTTTTTAAGTCTTTTTTGATTTGATTTAATCCCATGTGAACACCTCTGCCTTTTATACAGCCATAAGTATTTTTAGTGTAGGTTTTATAAAATATACCCTCTAAAATATTCATTATAGAGTGGTGTAAAATACGGTCTGGATAATAAGGTAGCTTAAAAATTTCTCGTTCTTTTGGTTCATAAATTTTAAATGTTTCATATTTTGAATTTTTAAAACTTTCATTATTTAAAGTATTAAAAAGAGCAATATAATTACATCCTTTTTTTTGGTCATGGATTTTTATTTCACGACTTTTAATTTTTCCTTTACGAGCAATTTTATCAGCTTTTTTTAAATTATCTATTGAAATAATTTTATCATATATATTATTAACTCTTTTCATAAATTTCTTTGCTAGGACAATTTCTTTTTCGTCTTTATCGACTACTAAAGCCATTATTGTATTCTTTATATTTTTTGGCAAGAGCCAAGGTCTAATCAGTCCATTGTTTTTGCATAGGTGAGAGCCGATATTCGTATTCGTATTCGAGGGGGCGTTATTCACATTCGAATAGACGAAACCCGCATTCGTGCCGTTATTAGCGTTACCGCCGAATAGAAGCCCTTGACCAATTACAACCTTATTCATATTCATTTATTAATATTTTTCAAAAAAGCAAAGGCGAGAGCCGAAAGACGTAGACGAACGCGAGGGGGCGAAAAACACATTCGAAAAGACGAAACCCGCATTCGTGCCGTAATTAGCGTTACCGCCGAACAGAAGCCCTTTAATAGTCTCTCCACTTGATGGTGCATTTTGAAAATAATAGTCTGCCCAATAGGTGCTACTACTAGCTCCACTGGTATCTACTGGTAATATATGCCCTTTATCGCCAAATAATAACTCTTGAATGTAGCCATTACTACCAGCTAATCCTCCTATAAATTTATAGCCTTGATAATTAGAGCTTTGGAAGTTAAAAGAATTAGCCTTATACATCAAATTCTGCCCATCAATAGCTTTGATGTTTATTTGCTCTGTCCATTTCCAAATATGCCCAAACGGATGCTCAACCCCTCTATATACAGGTATTTGTGTAGCACCTAAAACAGGGTGTGTGTAGGGTATTGAGTCTGTGAAATTATTGGTAGATTCTTCAAAACATTTTACAAATGGATATCTGCCGTTAAAATTAATCCAAGCTGAGTTACTTATATTGGTAACTCCAGCACCAAGACCACCATCTCTATAACCCTCTGGGGTCAAAGTGTTAGTAAATGCCTTTTGTGAGTTTTTAGTGGCATACTCAATCGTATATAGCCAAAACAAATTCAAATGGGCATCATAAAGGTTAGCATACCAATTTGCACCCCTGTTATTAGCGTAATCTGTAAAGTTAATTCTGGATAGTAAAGTTGCAGGCGTTCCTAGTTGTGAATTAGCATTACCATCTAAACTAGCATTGTTATTTCCACCTCTATAATCAGTATTCAAAGTAGCTACACTAGATAGTTTATTAGCCGTTCTATCTACCGTAGCCTCAAAGGCAGATACATATATCTTTGGCACTCTGTGAGCGTTTAAAAATGGGGTTGTAGAAATAAGCACTCTCTGTATATCTCCCTCTTCATCAAATCTTCTCCAATGTTCTGGAATTTCCACCATCACTTGCCCATCGTCTCCCTCTAGATTGGAAGGCGTGCCATCGTCTTTTAGTGTAGAATCATCTGGGTCAAGGTAGTAGTTTACTGTGCCGTCATCTAGCATCACGCAACGTTTCACTTCTTTATGTACTGGCAAGCCATTCACAGCATCGTGTAGGCTCATGTCTCCCACTCTTGTACAATCAGTCGTAGGGAAGGTCTTGTTCCACTCTACACCGTAAATACCAGCGACTTTGTCAACTTTTTCATCTAAAGCGTTTTGAGTAGCATTAGAAACAGGCTTATTCAAATCACTTGTATTGTCAACGTTTCCCAACCCTACATCACTTTTATTTGTGTTGTGAGGGTTGGTACCATCATCTAAATTCAAATCACTATGATTGCCAGTTTTACCTACACTAGATATACTGCTATCATCTGCCTTTAAGTTTAAAGCGTTCTGAGTATCTGTACTAATGGGTTTATCTGAGTCAGAAGTGTTATCTACATTCTCTAAATCTAAAGCTTCTTTTATAGTAGTTACGTCTTGTTGATTGATTGCTTCAACGTCTTTAGCTCTTACAGTACCTTTATTTAAACTCATAATATTATTGCTTTATTTTCTAATAATAACCCCTTAAAACTTAACATAAGTATAGTTTGTTCTTGAATAATATCAGTATATATTCTTCCAGTTATATCTATACTATTTGAAATTGATAATCCTACCATAATGCAAAAATAT
>Ga0209937_1000343_pt1 | contig 15233 bp, 13 predicted proteins | sample SalPon1_B_H2O_MG_FD_185699 | JGI IMG/M metagenome (GOLD analysis project Ga0209937, IMG submission 185699) | Salt pond water microbial communities from South San Francisco under conditions of wetland restoration - Salt Pond MetaG R1_B_H2O_MG... | ecosystem: Environmental > Aquatic > Non-marine... | reverse complement strand
GAGGCCGCTGTGATGGCCCACGCCACGGAGGAGTAAATGGGACTGAGACCAGAGCGCATGAGCAAGGTGTCGGTGACGGGCGCAAAACGCGTCATCGACGACGTCATCGAGGCGACGTACAACCACCACTCGCTTCACGTCACCGACTACGACGGCCGATACGATGGGTTCGATCCCGGAACATCGCTTTCGGGTGCCGAGACCGTTAATGACCGACTCGTGACGGTCCGGTCGCTGAAAAGCATCCTCGATGTCGACGAGCGTAGGGTCAGCGCCGCGGGTCAGCTCGACGACGAGACGCTGCGGGTCGAACTTGAGCGGGTGCGCGACCGCGTCAACGAGCTCACCGACCGCCGTGATGAGCTCCGTGCATCTCTCCGCGACCAGCAGGAGGCGATCGACCGGGTCGCGCCGTTTGCCGACCTCGGTATCGCGCTCGACCTGCTCGACGGGTACGACTCGCTCGAAGTGGTTGTCGGACGGGCGCGTGCCGACGCAGTCGAGACGGCCCTCACCAACGCCGACGACGTTGCCGTCTTCGACGTGTTCACGGGCGATGACGTCGTGGCCGCCTTCGCCGCACCCGCCGATGACGCGGGTACTGGCGTCCTCCAAGACGCGCTTGTCGGTGTCGACATCGCCGTCCTCGAAGTGCCGGACGCCGAGACGGATCCGGACGCGTACGTCGCCGAGCTTGCGGCCGAGCGCGACGAGCTACGTGCCGAGGTCGGATCGGTTGATGAGGAGCTGGCGGCACTTCGCGAGGAGGCGGCCGACTTCCTGGTGCGTGCCGAAGAGCAGCTCGCGATTGAGGCCGAAAAGAAACAGGCACCGCTCTCGTTTGCGACCACGGAGAATGCGTTCGTCGCTGAGGGGTGGATGCCGACGGCCACGGTTGCCGAGTTTGAATCGGTCGTCGCCGACGCGGTCGGCGACCACGCCGAGGTAGAGGAGCTACACCAGGCTTCGTACACCGTCGACGGCGGCCACCACACCGAACCCGTCGGAGCAAGTGCCGACGGGGATACCGACCACGAGGCGGCCACCGACGGCGGACACGCTGCCGAGCCGGCAGAAGAGCCCCCGGTCGTCCAGAATAACGGGGGTGCAGCAGGCCCCTTCGAACTGCTCGTTCAAGGGTTCGGTCGCCCGCGGTACTCGGAGTTCGACCCGACGCTACTCGTCTTCTTGACATTCCCGGCGATGTTCGGATTCATGATCGGCGATGCCGGCTACGGCATCCTGTATGCCGTCATTGGGTACGTTCTCTACGCCCGGTACGAAGGGACGTTCCGCGAGCTGGGTGCAGTTGCGATGTGGGCGGGTGGCTTCACCATCTTGTTCGGGATCTACTTCGGGATCGACGTCTTCGGGTATCACGCGTATCAACTCCTGGGTATCCACTGGCCGATCGACGGCAAAGGCCTCTCACCGGCCGACATTGACTGGGCCCTCTCGTGGCTCGTCGTCAGCGTCCTGTTCGGCGCACTCCACTTGAACATCGGGTACGTGCTCTCGTTCGTGGGGAACTACCAGCGGCACGACCTCGCTCACGCGGTGTACGAGAGCGCATCGTGGCTGCTGTTGTTGAACGGCGCGTGGATCTGGATATTCAGCCGCCACGTCCTCGGTCCGAAGCCGGACTTCCTCTTTGAGTCGTTCTCGGTGCTCACGCTCGGTGCGGTGACGTTTTCTGGGCTCCCGGCAGGCGTCGGTATCGCCGGCCTCGTCGCTGCCGGTGTCGGCCTCGTGTTACTCGCTATCGGTGAGCCGGCCGAGCTGGCGGAGGTGCTCTCACCTGTCGTGAATGTTATCTCGTATGCCCGGATCATGGCCGTGTTGCTCGCGAAGGGCGGCATGGCACTAGCGGTGAATTTGCTTGCATTCGGGGCGTACATCGACGACGGCGGTGAGGGGAGCTACCACTTCATCTTCTCGCCGGAGTACCTCACGTACATCCGCGAGCACCCCGAGTCGTACGAACTCGTCTTCGCCGGTATGACGACTGCCTTCGAGCCGAGCCTCGTCGGTGCACTCGCACTCGTCGGCGGCATTCTTGTGGCTGTCGTCGGCCACATCGTGGTGTTGTTGCTTGGCGTCTCGTCGGCCGGCATTCAGGCGGTGCGTCTGGAGTACGTGGAGTTCTTCGGGAAGTTCTACGACAGCGGCGGTGAGGCGTACACGCCGCTCGGTCGCGAGCGCCAGTTCACCTCCGACGAGTAAGTCATCGCGACTTGCGGTCGCGACTCACGTCCGGTCTCTTTGACGCGTCCTCACTGCATTCGTTCACGCCTCACCTGTTGTTCTGTCCGCTCCCTCGCCTCCGGTCTCTTCGGCGTTTTGACGCCGTCTCTCGGCGGTTCCGGTCGGTCGTTTTGGGAAGCTTTATGTCGCTTCTAGGGGCAACTAGCAACTGTTCGGAGACGAGCAACCGCAACTACTACCAATGCTTGAAGCTACCAACGCACTCGGGAACGCCGTACTGTCCACCGGAGGAACGCTCACCGACCCCAGCGCAGCCGCTGCACTCGCTGTGGGGCTGGCCGCGCTCGCCGCGGGGTATGCCGAGCGAGGGATCGGATCGGCAGCCGTCGGCGCGATGGCGGAGGACGACGACCTGTTCGTCAACGGGCTCATCCTGACGGTTCTTCCCGAGACGATCGTGATTCTTGCGCTCGTCGTCGTGTTCATCGTCTAATCCGACTCACACACAATGAGTCTGGAAACTGTCGTTGAGGACGTTCGAGACGAAGCCCGCGCGCGTGCAACGGAGATCCGTGAGGCGGCCGAGGCCGAGGCGGAAGAAATACTCGCCGAGGCGGAAGCGGACGCAGAACAGCTCCGTGAGGCACGGCTCGCCGAGGTCGATCGACAGATCGATCAAGAGCGCGAACAGGCCCTCTCATCGGCCACGCTTGAGGCCAAACAAGAGCGGCTCGGTGCCCGTCGCGACGTCCTCGAAGACGTGTACGACGCCGTCGAGCAAACTGTCGCCGATATCGACGGAGACCGCCGTCAAGAACTGACTGAGGCGGTACTCGAGGCGACACTCGCGGAGTTCGACGACGAGACGGTCACCGTCTCCACGCGCGCTGCGGACGTGGACCTCCTCGAGTCGCTACTCGAGGGGCGGAACGCCGAGGTCGGCGAGCCTGTCGACTGTCTGGGTGGTGTTGTCGCAGAGAGCGACGCATCCCGCGTCCGCGTGAACAACACGTTCGACTCGATCCTCGAATCGGTCTGGGATGACGAGTTGAAACAGGTCTCGGAGCGACTGTTCGACCAATGAGCGCCGTCGGCAGCTCGAACCCGGGGTACGTCGTCGCGCGGGTTCGCGCCCGCCGCGGCCAGCTCTACGGGGACGAGGAGTACCGCAAGTTGGTCCGCATGTCGCCGGCCGAAATCGCCCGGTTCATGGAGGAGTCAACGTACGAGTCGGAAATAAACGCGCTCGGGAGTCGACACGGCGGCGTCGACCTCGTCGAGTACGCGCTAAACCGAAACCTCGCAGTGCAGTTCGAGGCGATCCTCGAGTGGAGCGAAGGGGAATTGTACGACCTTGTCGCCCGGTACCTCCGCAAGTTCGACGCGTGGAATCTAAAGACCGTGATTCGAGGGGTGTACACCGACGCGAGCCGCGAGGCGATCGAGACGGACCTCATCCGCGCCGGCGAGTTCGACGACCACCAGATCCGACGACTGCTCGATGCTGACTCGATCGAAGCCGTCGTCGAGGCAGTCGAAGAAACGATCTACGGCGAGTCACTGCGGGCGGCGTATCCGGCGTTTGAGGAGTCGGACGTGCTCGTCCCGCTCGAAAACGCCGTCGATCGCGCCTTCTACGACCGACTGTTGACTGGGCTTCCGGGCGGAGAGGCGGTCCGACAGTACGAGTCGTTCCTCGAAGCTGAGGTTGACTTCCGGAACGCGACGAACGCCCTTCGGCTCGCGCGCTCCGGCGCGGAGATCGACCCGGCGGAGTACTTCATCGACGGTGGCCAGCTGTTCACCCGCACGTCGCTGGCCCGTCTCGCCCGGAACCTTGACGAGCTCGTCGAGTACGTAGCTGGAAGTCAGTACGCAGATGACCTCGGCCCGGCGCTTCGCGAGCTCGAGGAGGCCGACAGCCTGATCGCGTTCGAGCAGGCGACCGACGAGGCGCTGTTAGCGTACGCCGACAAGCTGGGAACGATCCACCCGGTGTCGGTGACGCCGGTCATCTCGTACATCCTCGCGAAAGAGCGCGAGGTAGAGAATATCCGAGCGATCGCCCGCGGTAAAGAGGCCGGTCTCTCGGCCGACGCGATCGAATCAGAGCTGGTGATAACATGAGCCAGGAGATCGCCGTCGTCGGCAGTCCGGAGTTCACTGCCGGGTTCCGGCTGGCCGGCGTCAGACGGTTCGAGAACGTGCCGGATGCAGAGAAAGACGAGCGGCTCGACGACGCCGTCGAGCGCACGCTCGATGACGACGACACCGGCATCATCGTGATGCACGACGCGGACCTCGATCACCTCTCGCGGGGCACCCGCGAGCGGGTCGAGGGGAGCATCGAGCCCGTACTCGTGACGCTCGGCGCCGGCGGCGCCGGCAGCGGCGGGCTCCGCGACCAGATCAAACGCGCCATCGGGATCGACCTGATGGACGAAGACGAGGACTAACATGAGCAAAGCAGAATCCACGGATACCACCGGCGACGGTGTGATCCAAAGCGTGAGCGGTCCGGTCGTGAGCGCCCGTGATCTCGACGCCCGCATGAACGACGTCGTCTACGTTGGCGACGAAGGACTCATGGGGGAAGTGATCGAGATTGAGGGCAACATCACGACCATTCAGGTGTACGAGGAGACCTCCGGGGTCGGCCCCGGCGAACCCGTCGAGAACACGGGCGAGCCGCTGTCGGTCGACCTTGGTCCGGGCATGCTGGACGCCATCTACGACGGCGTGCAGCGTCCTTTGGACGTTTTGGAGGGTAAGATGGACAGCCCGTATCTCGACCGCGGGGTCGACGCACCGGGCATCGACCTCGAGACCGAGTGGGAGTTCGAGCCGACGGTCGAGGTTGGTGACGAGGTCGGCCGCGGCGATGTGGTCGGGGTCGTCGAAGAGACGGTCACCATCGACCACAAGGTCATGGTGCCACCAGACGCGCTTTCGGCCGACGAGACTGCCGAGGTCGTCGCCATCGAAGCGGGCTCGTTCGACGTTACGGAGACGGTCGTTGAGCTCGATACCGGCGTCGAAGTCTCGATGCATCAAGAGTGGCCGGTGCGCGAGCCGCGTCCAGCGGCGAGTAAAAAGACGCCCCGGACACCACTGGTGTCGGGCCAGCGCATCCTCGACGGACTCTTCCCGATTGCGAAGGGCGGAACCGCCGCGATTCCCGGGCCGTTCGGGTCGGGAAAGACGGTTACTCAACACCAGCTCGCCAAGTACGCCGACGCCGACATCATCGTCTACGTCGGCTGTGGCGAGCGCGGCAACGAGATGACCGAGGTGATAGAAGACTTCCCCGAGCTCGAGGACCCGGCCAACGGCAACCCGCTTATGGCCCGAACCTCGCTCATCGCGAATACCTCGAACATGCCCGTTGCGGCGCGTGAGTCCTGTATCTACACGGGAATCACGATCGCCGAGTACTACCGCGACATGGGGTACGACGTGGCACTGATGGCCGACTCCACCTCACGGTGGGCAGAGGCGATGCGTGAGATATCCTCGCGGCTCGAAGAGATGCCGGGCGAGGAGGGGTACCCGGCGTACCTCGCCGCCCGCCTCGCGCAGTTCTACGAGCGTGCCGGCTCCTTCGAGAACGTGAACGGCACCGAAGGGTCCGTCTCGGCTATCGGTGCGGTGTCGCCGCCGGGTGGCGACTTCTCCGAGCCAGTCACCCAGAACACGCTGCGCATCGTCAAGACATTCTGGGCGCTCGATGCGGACCTCGCCGAGCGGCGACACTTCCCATCGATCAACTGGAACGAGTCGTACTCGCTGTATCGCACCCAGCTCGATCCATGGTTCCAAGAGCACGTGGCCGAAGACTGGCCCGACAAGCGGCAGTGGGCCGTCGACGTGCTTGACGAGGAGACGGAGCTTCAAGAGATCGTTCAGCTGGTCGGCAAGGACGCGCTCCCGGACGACCAACAGCTCACGCTCGAGGTCGCTCGCTACCTGCGTGAGGCGTACCTCCAGCAGAACGCGTTCCACCCGGTCGACACCTACTGTCCGCCGGAAAAGACGTACCTCCTGTTGACGGCGATCCAGACGTTCAACGACGAGGCGTTCGACGCACTCGAAGCCGGCGTACCGGTCGATGAGATCGTCGCGATCGACGCTGCGCCGAAGATCAACCGGGTTGGCGTCCAAGAGGAGTACGAGGCATACATCGAGGAGCTGAAAGCCGACATCACCGACGAGCTCCGGAGTCTCTACTGAACATGAAAGAGTACCAAACAATCACCGAGATCAGCGGCCCCCTGGTGTACGCCGAGGTCGACGAGGCGATCGGGTACGACGAGATCGTCGAGATCGAGACGGCACAGGGCGAGACGCTGCGCGGACAGGTGCTCGAATCCTCGGAAGGCGTCGTCGCCATCCAGGTGTTCGAGGGCACGTCCGGAATCGACCAGAACGCGTCCGTCCGCTTTTTGGGCGAGACGATGAAGATGCCCGTCACCGAGGATCTCCTCGGGCGAGTGCTCGACGGGTCGGGCCGTCCGATCGACGACGGGCCAGATATCGTCCCCGAGGAACGACAGGACATCGTCGGTGCGGCAATCAACCCGTACTCACGGGAGTACCCCGAGGAGTTCATCGAGACGGGCGTCTCTGCCATCGACGGCATGAACACGCTCGTCCGTGGTCAAAAGCTCCCGATCTTCTCGAGTTCGGGCCAGCCACACAGCGACCTGGCGATGCAGATCGCAAGACAGGCGAGCGTGCCCGAAGAGGAGGGTGACGACGAGGACGGCTCCGAGTTCGCTGTCATCTTCGGCGCGATGGGTATCACCCAGGAGGAGGCGAACGAGTTCATGGAGGACTTCGAGCGCACGGGCGCCTTAGAGCGCTCTGTCGTCTTCATGAACCTCGCGGACGACCCCGCTGTCGAGCGGACGGTCACCCCGCGGATGGTGCTCACAACCGCCGAGTACCTTGCGTTTGAAAAGGACTACCACGTCCTCGTCATCCTTACCGACATGACGAACTACTGTGAGGCACTCCGTGAGATCGGTGCGGCCCGTGAGGAGGTGCCCGGTCGGCGTGGATATCCCGGATACATGTACACCGACCTGGCACAGCTGTACGAGCGTGCCGGCCGGATACAGGGTCGTGAAGGCTCGGTGACGCAGATCCCGATCCTCACGATGCCCGGCGACGACGACACCCATCCGATCCCGGACCTGACTGGGTACATCACGGAGGGGCAGATCTACGTCGACCCCGACCTGAACAGCCAGGGACTCGAGCCGCCGATCAACGTGCTTCCGAGCCTCTCACGGCTGATGGACGACGGTATCGGCGAAGGGCTCACGCGGGCGGACCACAGCGACGTCGCCAACCAGATGTACGCGGCGTACGCGGAGGGTGAGAACCTGCGTGACCTCGTGAACATTGTCGGCCGTGAGGCGCTCTCAGAGCGTGACAACAAGTATCTCGACTTCGCGGACGCCTTCGAGACGACGTTCGTTGACCAAGGCTTCGAGACGAACCGCGAGCTCGAAGACACGCTCGCGCTCGGGTGGGACCTCCTCTCGACGCTGCCGAAAGAGGAGCTCAACCGGATCGACGAGGAGTTCATCGAGATGTACTACCGCGAGGATGAGTCGGAGCGCGTCGCCGTCGAGGCCGACGACTGAGCCGGCACGCCTTTTTTGATCACTGTCTTGACCCATCGAGCGACCGGGTCGTCTGGAAAGAATTAACCACGCCCGCCCGGAAGAGACCGGTAAGCGATGGCAACGGACGTCAAGCCGACCCGGAAGAACCTGATGGCGATCGAAGACCGGATCGAGCTCTCAGAGCGCGGCCACGACACGCTCGAACAAAAGCGTGACGGGCTCATCATGGAGTTCATGGACATCCTCGACCAGGCCCAAGACGTCCGCTCGGAGGTGGCAGATGACTACGAGACCGCCCAGCACACAATCGACATGGCTCGTGCGATGGAGGGTGACGTCGCCGTCCGTGGCGCGGCCGCGGCGTTGAAAGAACACCCGGAGATCACGACGCGCTCGAAGAACATCATGGGCGTCGTCGTCCCCCAGATCGAGTCCTCGAAGGTGAAAAAGAACCTCGATGAACGCGGGTACGGCCTGCTCGGCTCTTCGGCGCGGATTGACGAGGCGGCCGACGCCTACGAGGAGCTGCTTGAATCGATCATTCTCGCGGCCGAGGTGGAGACGGCGATGAAAAAGATGCTCACGGAGATCGAGACGACAAAGCGCCGCGTAAACGCCCTCGAGTTTACGTTGTTGCCACAGCTGTACGAGAATCAGGAGTACATCGAACAAAAGCTCGAAGAACAAGAGCGCGAGGAAATCTTCCGGCTAAAAAAGATCAAGGACAAAAAGGAAGCAGAGGAGGCCGAAGACGAGGCGGATGCGGACGCAGCCGACGACGAGGCCACAGCGGAGCCGGCAGAGCAGGCCGAGTGACACAGCGGCTCGACACCCACCGTACACACAATGGCTTGTCGCCACTGTGGCTCGTCTGTTGTCGCGTTCATCGTTCCCTCGTCGCTTCGCGTGCACGCGCCGGCTGACGAGACGGCACTCTGCACGCACTGTCTCCGAACAAGTTCAGCAGCAGCTGCCGACGCGACGGCCGTCGATGTCGAGACGGCCGACTTCGGGTCGGTTGACCGCGCGTTTCCCACAGGTGAGCCCGCAGCCGCGCTCGCGCTCTGCTGTGGACTCCTCGAGTCGCTTGCACACAACCGAGCCGCGATCGAGACGCTCGTCGAACACGCCGAACGCGGTGGCGTCGACGTCTTCAGCTTCCTCGAGCGACTCGACGCCGAGGCAGCGCCGTTCGACCTCACTCGGCGTCGGGCCGCACTCGCCGACCTGTTGTGAGACCTTGCCGGCGGCTCACAGGTCGACGCCGGGCGGGTCGTTCCACTCGTCGTCATCCGAATCGTCGTCGGCCGCACTCTCGGTTGTGACCTTGCTGTCGTCCGTCTCATCACCATCGGCTCGGTCGTCGCCACGCCTGTTGTTCGCACTCGGTCCGAGCGCCGGCTCGCCGCGCCTTGAGTCGTGCACCTCGAAGACCGCACCGCGGGTGAAGTCGTCGTCGGCCGGGTCAGCGTGTTTTTCCGATCGCTCAAAGAGGTACGCAAAGAAGCCGAAAAGCGGTACGACGAACGCGATCACCGCCCACTTTCGCGGATTCATGCCGTGGCTTGGCGCGTCGAGGTAGGCGTACGCCGCGAACGCGACGAGCCACGCGAGCGGGAGACCGATCAGGATGACGGCAACGAGCGGCTCCATACAGCTTCTTCGAGCGGACGAGTATAATGCTCTGGGTCGCGCCTGGAGCAGGTCCGTCAGCCGTCGATTCCGGCGAACGCGCGCCCCTCCCGCAGAGTGATATACTCCGCACGTGTGGGTTGCGATATGACAATGCTACCGGCTGCGACCGTGGGTGCGGCGTATACCGACTCGACCGCCTGGGAGCTCCTCGCTGACCTCTCAGATCTTGGCGACCGGATGCCGGGCCACGAGGGTGAGACGGCGGCGGCGGCGCTGGTCGCCGACGCGCTTGAGGCGGCGGGCTGTGCGTCGGTCACGGAGACCTCGTTTCCGATCCCCGGGTGGTGGCGTGAGTCGGCAGCGCTCACCGTCGAGCACGCCGGACGCGCGACGACGTTCGACGGGAGCCACGAACTCGTCGCGCTCCCGGGGACGCCCTCCGGTGAGGTGACCGGCGAGATCGTCGACGTGGGGTACGGCCTTCCGGAGGATTTCGACGGACTCGATCTGTCTGGGTGTATCGCGATGGCGTCGAGTCTCACGCCCGACGACTACGGCCGCTGGGTCCACCGCAGCGAGAAGTACGACTACGCCGCCGAGTCGGGTGCGGCGGGCTTCCTGTTTTATAACCACATCGAGGGGGCACTCCCACCGACCGGCGACGTCGGCCGGACGAACGGGCCGGGGGCGATCCCGGCGGTAGGACTGAGCAAAGAGCTCGGTTCGCGACTCACCCGCCACTGTGAGACGAGTGACGACGGCGGCATCGACGCGACGCTCTCGGTTTCGGCCCGCAACGAGCCGGCGACGTCGAAGACAGTCGAGGCAGTGCTGGGCCCAGACACCGACGAGGAGGTACTGTACACCGCCCATCTTGACGCACACGATGTCGGCACGGGCGCGAACGACAACGGGTTTGGTGCCGCACTCGTCGTCGGCGTCGCCCGCGTGCTCGCGTCGATCGAAGCGGACCTTGAGACGCGGGTGCGGCTCGTCGTCTTCGGCGCCGAAGAAACTGGACTGTACGGGTCGTACTACTGGTCACACACCCACGACCTCGATTCGGTGAAGTGCGTACTCAACGTCGACGGCGCGGGGTACTCGCGGGACCTCGAAGTGTATCCACACGGTGCCGATGGCATGGGTGAGGCGTTCGAGGAGGTGAGCGACGCGTTCGACGTGCCGATCCGGGTTGAAGACGGGCTCCGCCCGCACAGCGACCACTGGCCGTTCGTCCAGCGCGGTGTCGCCGCCGGCCAGGGCCGCTCAACCGCCGACGGGAGCGGTCGTGGGTGGGGACACACCCACGGCGACACGTTCGACAAACTCGACGTGCGGGACCTCCGCGAGTTGACCGTGTTGTGTGCGGCAGGCGTGGCGAAACTCGCCGAGGCCGACCGTGAAATCGCTGGCCGCGATCCCGAGTCGGTCAGAGACGAGGCGATAGCGGGCGGATACGACGTCGGGATGCGAGCGACCGGTACGTGGCCGTGGGGCGACGAGCGCCCCTGGCCGTGGGCGGATGAGCTGTCGTGAGCCGGTGATCCACTCGCTTTGCGCCCCGACGGCACCCGGGGCCGTTCGATCCCCTGGGTTGATGTCATCGGGTCCCGATCTCACGCCCATCGTGCACCCTCGATACCGACCTCGAAGCCGACTCGACGACTGGACGGTGACGCGATGACGGCCGACGACGCACTGGCTGTCGGCACGGCTGTCGCCGAGCCGGGTGAGCGGGCGACCGGATCACGTCATGTCGCCGAGCTACCACTCGGCGGCGACGTCAGCCTCCCCGTGACCGTCCTGAACGGGGCGGCAAGCGGCCCGACAGTGTGGGTCACGGCTGGGATCCACGGCGACGAACCGACGGGGACAGTTGTCGCCCACGATATCGCGGATCGGATCGACGTCGACACGCTCGCAGGGCGGGTGGTGTGTCTTCCGGTGATGAACCCCGACGGCTTTCGGCGAAACCGTCGGACCGCCTCGTACCACGACGACGATCCCAATCGGTACTTCGGTCGCGAGCCGTCGCCGTCCGGGGATCCCCCACGTGTCCAACAACAGATCTGCGAGCGCATCTACGAGGATATCCGCGAGACGGCCGACGCGCTCGTCGCGCTGCACACCTCTTGGGTCGCGACACATCCGTATACGATCCGGCCGCGGGTCCCGTACGGGACAGACCGAGACACCTCAACGGCGATTGCGCTTCGCGACGACATCGCGGCGCTGACAGACGCGTTCGGGCTGCCCGTTATCACCCAGTTCGACGCCGCGACGACCGACGCGCGCGAACTTGAGTACGCACTGACCGGTGTGGCGGTCGCAGACGGCATCCCGGCGTTCACGCCCGAGCTTGGCGGGCGGCTCGTCGTCGAGCGCGACGTTGCCGCGGCGGCCGTCGACGGGCTGTGGAACGTGTGTGCCGCCCTCGAGATGGTCGCTGAGCCGGTGACGCCCGCCGCGCGGTTCGACCTCGAGCTCGAGACCGACCACAAGCGATTCGTCGGCCCGCACACGCCCGTCGCGGGAATCGTGCGCTATCGCGTCACCGAGGGGGCCAGCCTTACGGCCGGTGACCCCGTCGCCGACATCGTCGACGCCCATGGCACAGTCCAGACGACGGTGACCGCACCACACGACGGGGTCGTCCTCAGCCGCCGCGAGCGGGCGGCAGTGTACGCAAATGACCCGCTGTTCGACCTCGCGGTCCCCGACGACGACCCGCTTCTCGTCGAGTCGACGTGAACGCTCGGGCCGTGCAGCTCTGTCATCGACCGTCCGGCGCGGCCACGTCGTGCACGCTCGCTACCGAGGTCGCTATCGCGCGGTCGCGACTCGCGCAGGCCCGCGGGCTGATGTTTCGGCGCTCGGTCCCGGACGGCTACGCGCTCGTGTTCCCCTTCGAGGACGCCGGGGTCCAGACGCTCCACATGCTTTTCGTCCCGTTCGCCATCGACGCCTTGTGGCTCGTCGACGACCGGGTAACGGCAGTACAGCGGCTCACGCCGTTCGTCGGTATCGGTCGCGGAGAGGCGGACACAGTAGTCGAGCTTCCGGCTGGCGGGGCCGCTGATGTCGCTGTCGGCGACGAAATTTGGCTCGTACGATGAGCTCAGTCCGCGTTCGCCTGCCAGTTGCGGACGGTGTCGGCGCCCACCCCGTCGACGTCGCCGGCGAGCTCATCTGGGTCCGCCGACTTCAGCTCCTCGACGCCGTCGATACCGGCCGCCGCAAGCTTCTCGGCGGTCTTCTCACCGATGCCGTCGATAGTTTGGAGCGTTGAGCCTGCCTCACGGGCCTGAAACTCGCGGTAGTTGCAGATCGGGCACCCGAGCTCCCAGGGCTCGTCGCCACTGTGAATCCGTAGGTGCGGGAGGTCGTGTTCATCACAGCGCTCGTCTGTCACCTCGACCTCGCCGCGACGCGGTAGCGGCAACGAGTACTCACACTCCGGGTAGCGGGTGCACCCGACGAGTCGTGAGCCCGATCGGAGCCGCTTGATCGCGAGCTCCCCGCCGGCGTCTTCGCCACACTCGGGACACGCGCCTATCACCCGGTCCTCGGTCTCGTCGGCCTCGTCGGCTTTACACCGCGGACAGCCGTGAACGAACGTCTTCCGGCCGGCGAGCATCTTCACGTGGTGAAGGTCGTGTGTCGAACACGTCTCCTCGAGGATCAGCGGCTTCCCCGTCGAGGGCAGCGGTAAGGTGTACTCACACGCCGGGTAGCCGTCACAGCCGATGAAGTACGAGCCGCCCCGCGACTGACGAACGAGCAGGTCGGCGCCACACTCGGGACACGGCCCGAGCGTCTTGTCGGCTTTGAGCGAGCGCCGGAGCTGATCACCGATCGCCTCGCGGGAATCGGTGAGGTCGTCGAAGACGGTCTCGAGTAGCTCCCGTGACGCAGCAGTCACCTCGTCGTACCCTTTCTCGCCGGCGGCTATCGCCTGCATGTCTCGTTCGAGCTGTGCGGTCATCTCCTCGGAGACGACATGGGCGGCGAACCCCTCTGCGGCCTCGACGACGGCTTCTGCCAGCCGGGTCGGTCGCGGCGGGTCGCTCTCGACGTAGCCGCGGTCATACAGCTTCTCGAGGGTTCGATGACGTGTCGCTTTCGTCCCCACACCGCGGGCCTCCATCTCCTCTATCAGTCGCGACTGGCCGTACCGGCGTGGTGGCTGGGTCTCTTTGGCGGCCGTGTGCTGGTCTTCTACTGCTAGCGTCTCGCCTTCCTTCACGTCCGGGACGATTCGCTCGTCACTGGAGCGGTACGGGTACACCGCGTGGTATCCCGGCGCGAGCAGCCGCTTCCCGTTTGCTTTCAGCCGGAGGCCGCCGTCGGCGGCGAGCGACGGGGTCCCGTCGGCCTCCTCGGGTGCTCGCAGTGCGGCGACCGGGTCCGCCGTCTCGGCGATTGCCGTCGCATCGCCGTCTGCGAGCGCGACGACGCGCAGCCGCTCCCATTCGGCCGCCGGCGCACACGTCGCAAAAAAGCGCCTGACGATCAGTTCATACACCGCCCACTCGTCCTCAGAGAGGGCGCTCGCGGCTGGGAGGTCTCCAGTCGGGTGAATCGGCGGGTGGTCCGTCGTCTCCTTGTCGCCCGCGGTCGGCTCGATCGTCTCGGCGTCGAGCAGCGATGTGGCGTCGTCACCAAACCGCGAGGACGCAGCGAGCGACTCGAGCAGCTCGCGCGGGTCGAGGTCGTCCGGGTACACTGTGTTGTCCGTTCGCGGGTAGGTGACGTAGCCAGCGGTGTACAGGTCCTCGGCTATCGACATCGCGCGCTGGGCACCGTAGCCGAGTGAACCGGCCGCACGGATGTATGCGGTCGTATTAAACGGTGTCGGCGGCTCGTCCGTCTGTGTTCGTCGGCTGACGTCGTCGACGACAGCCTCGTCCGTGGCGGCGAACGCTTCGGTGAGCGTGTCCGCAACGGACTCGTCCCAGACTCGGGTCGCCTCTGTCCCCCTGTCGGTTTTCAAGAAGTACTGCGCGTCAAACGGGTCTCCGTCGGTCTTCGAGAGGGCTCCAGACAGCTCCCAGTACGACTCGGGGTCGAACGCGCGGATTTCGCGCTCGCGGTCGACGATCAGCTTGAGGGTCGGTCCCTGGACCCGCCCCACAGAGATAAAGTCGGTCCCGAGCTGGCGGGCCGAAAGCGAGAGGAACCGCGTGAGTGCGGCTCCCCACGTCAGGTCGATCACCTGTCTGGCCTCGCCGGCGGCGGCGAGATCGAAGTCGAGGTCGTCTGGGTCGGCAAACGCGTCCGTTACCTCCCGCTCGGTGATCGACGAGAACCGAACCCGGTCGATCGGCGCGTCCTCGTTGACCTCGCGGACGAGCTCGTACGCCTCCTTGCCGATAAGCTCGCCCTCGCGGTCGTAGTCGGTGGCGATTGTGACCCGAGAGGCGTTTCGCGCGAGCTTCCGAAGTGCGGCGACGATCCCCTCCTGTGTTGGCGTCTTCTGGACCGGTGCGTCGATCAGCTCGACCGGCTCAACGTCGCGCCAGTCGCTGTACTCCGACGGGAAGTCGACACCGACGACGTGTCCCGAGAGCCCGATACACCGGTTCCCGCCCCAGCGGTAGACGGTGACGCCGACGACCTGCTCAGTGGACGCGCTGCCGTCGCTTAGGATCTCGGCGATCCGCCGGGCGGCGTTGTCCTTCTCTGTGACGATGACCTCGGGACCGCGATTCATCACAGCACAATACGCCGCTCTTGGGTCTAAAGCTTTCGCGACGCACT
>Ga0209937_1000342_pt1 | contig 15271 bp, 13 predicted proteins | sample SalPon1_B_H2O_MG_FD_185699 | JGI IMG/M metagenome (GOLD analysis project Ga0209937, IMG submission 185699) | Salt pond water microbial communities from South San Francisco under conditions of wetland restoration - Salt Pond MetaG R1_B_H2O_MG... | ecosystem: Environmental > Aquatic > Non-marine... | reverse complement strand
CAAGCGTCGACTTGCCGTGGTCGACATGGCCGGCCGTGCCGACCACCAGATGGTCGTCGTCCGTCGCGAACATCCCGCCCTCGCGGACGGTCGCGAGCCCAACGAGCCCGGCCGCGTCGCCCTCACCGTCCGCTCCGGCGCTCCAGGTCTCCACGTCGGCGATGTGGGCGTCCGCTTCCTCGGCCAGAAGCGAGAGCACGTCCATCGTCTCGGAGAACGCGTCCGGAGCGATACCGGCGAGTCCGCCATCGTCGGTGACGCCGACCACGTACGTCGCCTCACCGTCACCGGAGAGCACACGATGTCGGAGCTGTGCGACAAGTGACTCCATCCGGCCGTCGGTGAGGTGAACCTCGCGGGTGAGCCGTTCTTTGAACTCGATCGCACCACCGTCTCGCTCACCGCGCTCTAAGGCCCGGCGTAACGCGGACCGGTCAGCGCTCATGATACTCGGTACGTGATAGCACGGCTTAACGGTTTTCGTGCGTGTGGTCCCGAGCGGTCCTGAGTGGACACGAGCCGGCCTGAACAGTCCGTTCTGCTCGTGAGTCGTCACGGATGTGCGGGAGGTGCGCCGTATTCAGGCGTTATCACCCCGCGTCAGATCGAGGTAGGTGCGCCGGACCGTCACCGGTGTGACGTCGGCAGCCATAGCCACGGCCGCCTGAGTGCAGTCGCCCCCGCGCTGTCTGGCGGCCGTGTACACACAGGCGGCCGCGACACCGACCGGGTTGCGACCGTTCGCAATTCCCTCGGAGACGGCCCGGTCGGCGAGGTCGCGGGCGCGGGCCTCGGTTTCGGCCGAACAGTCGAGCTCGCTCGCGAGCCGCGGGAGGTACTCGGCGGGGGCGGTCGGCCCGATCGGAAGGCCGAGCTCGCGGTTCATCGCGTCGAAGGCGGCGCGGTGTTCCGCCTCCGTTGCTTTCGCGGCCGTACACACCTCGGTGACCGTCCGTGGGACGCCGGCGGTTCGGCAGGCAACGTAGATGCACGCCGCCGCAAACCCCTCAATAGACCGACCACGGAGTAGCCGAGCATCCTGTGCGGAATCGAACAGCGCGCAGGCGGTCTCTCGGAGGCTCGTCGGGAGCTCTAACGCACCGACGAGCCGCCGGATCTCGGTGTACGCGTACACGCGATTTCGGTCGCGTTTGGTGGCGATCTGCGCGCGGTTGTGTTGGGTTCGCATGCGGGCCAACCGGCGGCGCTTGCGTCCGGTGACGTGGGTCGACCGGCCGATCTCCGTCGAGAGGCCGCGGTCGTGACGCGAACGCGTGAGCGGTGCCCCCGTCCGTTTCGGGTCCGTCTCGTCGTCGTCGAACGACCGCCACTCCGGGCCGTGGTCGATCCGGTCGGCCTCAACGACGAGGCCGCACTCGCCACACACGCGTTCCCCGCTCGTCGTCTCGATGTGGCCGTCACACTCGGGACAGGCGTCGGTGTGACGGTGCTCAAGGGCCGACGACGAGGAGACGGGAGCCCGGGTCGTTCGCGGACGACTCGGACGAGTCGCCGACGTCCGGTCGTCGTGCGGTCGGTCCGTCGGAACCCGATCGTTGGTCAGCCGGTCGTCGGTCGGGTCTGCGGTGCTCACATCGGAGCGGATCGAGGGTGCCTCACTCATCACATCTAAGCGTCGGGCCCGATCGTTTACTTAAACCCGGGGTGATCCGCCGGACTTCCGGCGATTGGCCGACCAACTACCGACCGGTTACCGGTCGGTGTATTCGACGGCGATCGGGGCACCGATCGGGTCACAGGCGGTGGATTTATGCTTCGATCCGCGACAGTGACGCACATGACGCTGTCGGAGATCGCCGAGGGACTCGAGATAACCCTCGACCAGCGTGACCGGGGAGTTGCCGTCGCCGACGACACCGACGTACCGCTCGTCGATCGGCTCCGCGAGCACGCCGACGCCCTCCCGTGTACGCCCGAGGCGACCGCAACGCTGGTGGACGCTTACACTGCTGGCCGAAGCGTCGGCGACACCGCAGCGGCTGCCGGCGTGACACCGATGACCGCCGCGAAGACGCTGCATCGCTGTGGCGTCGACGGGGTGTGTCCGCTCGCGCCCACCCGCCGCGAGGTGGTTCGTGAGTGGCTTGACGGGGCCATCGCGCGCAGCGAGGCGCTCGCGCTCACGGGTGGCGACGAGGCGGACTTTGCACTCACGGCGTACGTCGAGACGCACGACCCGCTGCCTGCCGTCGCCGACGTCGTCGCCGCGAACCTGTCCGGCTCCTCGCCGCTCGGGGCCGGACTCGGCACGGCTGACCCCCTTGGCGACGCGGTTGGTGCACCCGATCAGCTGCGGTGAGTCGGTCGCTATCGCGTGAGTCGGCCGAACACGCCTGAACGCTCGAACTCAAGATCCAGCCGAGTGTCGAACAGCGTCTCGTACGCGTCGACAACCGCACTGGTGTACGCGTCGCTCGCGGTCGCCGTGGTCGGCGCCGCCGCAATCTCTGGGTCCGTCACGCTGATCGACGCGTCGACGGCCGCGTCTGTCGGGTCGTCCGCGTCGGTGGCGGTCGCACCCGTACGCGTCACCGCAACTGTCGCGTCAACGCTCCCACCAACGTCGGCGACTCGGCCGTGGAGCCGGGCGAGCGCATCGCGGCCGTGTGGCGTTGACGGCCGAACCGCAGCGACACAGTCGACTGTCGTGACGACGGCGACGGCCTGATTTGAGGCGACGGGCGGCGTGTCGACGATCACCGCGTCGTACGCGGCCGCCGCCTCGTCGATGCGGCGTTCGAGTGCGCGCGCGGCCTCGGCGGTCTTGGCGCGAGCGACACGCTCGAACGGAGCTCGGGTGGGGACTACGTCGGCACGCCCGTCGAGGACGTCGCTCGCATCGGTGGTGCTCGTATCGGTGGTGCTCGCGTCGTCGTCGACCGCGATCGGGTACGTCGCCGCCGACAGTGATGCGTCTGGCTCGTCAGTGAGGAGCATCGTGAGGTCGGTCCCGATCCGACCGGCAACGTACTCGCAGAGCCCCTGGGTCGCGTAGGCAGCGTCGACAACGACGACGTCGTGGCCGGCACGGGCGCCGACAGCCGCAAGTTCAACGGCCGTTCGGGTGGTTCCCGCGCCGCCGGTCGCGCCGACGAGCGCGAGGGTGTGTGGCACCATCGGCTCACGCCGAGGTCGCGTCGGCGATCGAGTCGGCGATTGCATCGAGCTCGTCGTCGGAGAGGTCGGGACGGTCACCCGCGACCGCGTGGATCGGCGCGCCGCCGTCGTCGTCGAACCGCGGGATAACGTGTGCGTGGACGTGTCGAACCTCCTGACCGGCCGCCTCGCCGTCGTTGATCCCGACGGTCGCGGCGTCGGCGTCGACCGCCGCCTGGACACGCGGGGTGAGGTCGGTGACCACCTCGAAGACGGCGGCCGCGAGGTCGGCCTCGAGGTCCTCAATGCGGGGCGCGTGCGGTTTGGGAATCACGAGCGTGTGCCCGGGTGCGAGCGGGTTCGCGTCGAGGAACGCGAGTACTTCGTCGGTCTCGTACACGGTGCGCGCTGGAATGTCTCCCGCGACGATCGAACAGAAGATGCAGTCGTCGGTCATATCAGGGGGTCGACGGCGCGGAGTATCAAGGTTTGGCGTCGAGCGCATACGTGGGTGGGTCGTCGCTGTCGCTGTGTATGTATGCTCGGTGAGTCAGACAGAGCGTGAACCGGTTTGGTTGTAGATACGTGCTGGTTGGATATCCAATAGAATATACAGGACATCGGAGAGAGATTAATTACCCAGGCATCTGTACAGGCGCGGGTAGTAACACGATGCTAGTGGGGGTCCCCCGACTATGACGACCACTTCAGACCCACCGACGCCAAGCCCGACCGAACGGGTAACCATTCTCTACCTCGCACAGGAGCCGAACCTCTCGCTCGTCCTCGGCGGGGAGGACGCCGACAGAGGACCGTGAGGGAGGCAACGTTCGGCACGTGGGTGCAGACAACCGGCGACCCGATGGAGCCGACCAGGATCGGCCAGCTGACAGCCAAACAAAAGAGGCGCTTCGTGTCGTTGTGGTCGGTGGGTTCTCCGACTGGCCACAGCGGGCGATTGCAAGTGACGCCACCGAGCTGGCATCTCACGGGACACGACACCACATCTGAGCCCAAAGCAACAGCTGTTCGCTGCCATCCTCTGACAGAAGGGGGGAGTGAACGGGTGATACCGTGAACCGACCGTTCGATCTACTCTCGTTCCCCCGGATCCACGTTACACACGCGCAGGCCACCAACGCAACGGCGGTAGCCTACGGTGATTTTCCCCCAAAATATCGTTCATAGCAGATGGTATTGAACCGCACGTCATCATATGATTATCGTGTAAACAGACAAACAAGAGAGGCGAGTCCAACCACCTGAGAGCGGTCCGTTGTAATCGGCGGTGTCAGGGATGATAGCTACATGACTGGGTCTAAAATCGCCAGAGCCGTCGCGTGATCGGTCGCTCTACGTTCCCCCCACTCACGAGGTCGCGTCCGGAAACGGCACCCGTATCTCGGTGCCGTCGTCCGGGAGGAGACACTCGCCGTCGAACGCCTCCTGTGCATCCCGCCGAATCGACGAGGCGTCACCGGCGTACCGCGAGGAGATGTGAACCAACGCCAGCCGAGCGACGTCGGCTCGACGGGCGATCGTCCCTGCCTCCCGACCCGTCGAGTGGGCGGTCTCGCGGGCGCGACCGGCCATGTCGTCGGCGAACGTCGCGTCGTGGACAAGCAGGTCTGCGCCCTCGGCGGCCGCGACCGTCTCATCTATCGGGCGGGTGTCTGCAGTGTACACCAGCGTTCGACCGGGTCGAGGCGGGCCCACGACCTGCTCGGGTTCGACGACCGTGCCATCCTCGAGTTCGACGGTCTCGCCCGCGTGGAGCCGGCCAAACGCTGGGCCGACTGGGACGCCGAGCTCCTCGGCTCGCGGGCGATCGAATCGCCCCTTTCGGTCGTCCTCGGCGAGGACGTACCCTTGCGAGCGCGTGCGATGGGTCGTTTCGAAGGCAGACACTGCGTACTCGTCGGTCTCGTAGGCGACCTCGCCCGGGGCGACCTCCTCGATCCGCACGGGAAACCGCGGCTGGTGGCCCGCCGCGTTGACGAGGTCGTCGAGGTCACCGCTCGTGCCCGGCGGACAGTGGATCGTCAGCGGCTCGGTGCGGTCAGTGAATCCGAGCGTTTGGACGAGCCCCGGGATGCCGAGGACGTGGTCGCCGTGGAGGTGGGAGACGAAGATCCGGTCGACACCGAAGCCGGTGCCGAAACGCATCATCCCGCGCTGGGTTCCTTCACCGCAGTCGAACAGCAGGTGGTCGCCCTCGCGGTTGACGAAGAGGGCGCTCGGGGCGCGCTCGGTGGTCGGAACGGCACCGCCCGTCCCGAGGAACGTGACGCGAAGGGACATACCCGGTCTGTGGCCGGCGCCGGTTTACCCCTTTCGAGCCGGCTGCGTGTGGTCGGCGGTGTGGCCGGCCGCAACCCGACGTTGCCGGTCGACACCGTCGGCCGAAGCCGACATGTGTCCGCCGCCCAGACGAGGGTCATGCGCGATTCGATCGCTGGACTGGTGAAACAGGAGGGGTGGCACAGTGAGGGGACAGCCGCACGCGTTCACTACGATGGCGGCGGCGACCGATACGCCATCGAGTTCTACGCGGACGCCGACGTCGTCGTCTACTGGACGGTCCCACGGGAGTCTGAGTCCGCCACGCCAGTTCCCCGCGAGACGATTCCCACCCCGCTTCGGCGGCGGATACGCGACGACCTCGCGGCTGCCGGCGTCGATCCTGACGTGGAGCGCCAGCCGGTGTGAGTCGGCTCGCGGGCCGGCCCGGCCGCCGATCGAATCGGTTCGTATCACGCGTACAGGATGCGAAGCCAACCTATTTCCCCGCCAGACCGGTAGCAACGATATGAGCGGTTCCGCGCCCCCGGACGAGGACGACCCGTTCGAGGCGCAACGAGAATCTGTCGAGAACCCGATGAAGCGGCTGTTTCTCGCGTACGGTCGGCCCTACCTCCCGCAGGTGAGTATCGGGGTTGTCGCCAGCATCGCGGCCAGACTCCTCGATCTCCTCCCGCCGCTGATGCTCGGGATCGCCATCGACGCGATCTTCTATGAGGATGCGCGCTTTGGCGACCAGGTCCCCCTCGTCGTCGTCCCCGACGCGTGGCTTCCAGTCGGCCGAACCGAACAGTTCTGGTTCACCGTCGGTATCATCGGTGTGGCGTTCACACTCGGGGCGGGCTTTCACTGGGTACGTAACTGGGGGTTCAATGCGTTCGCCCAGCACGTCCAACACGACGTCCGGACCGACACGTACGACAAGATGCAGCGGCTGAATATGGGCTTTTTCGCCGACAAACAGACCGGTGAGATGATGTCGATCCTCTCGAACGACGTGAACCGGTTGGAGCGGTTTCTCAACGACGGCATGAACTCGTTGTTTCGGCTCTCCGTGATGGTCGTCGGCATCGGCGGGCTGTTGGTCTGGATCAACCCACAACTCGCGCTCGTCGCGTTGTTTCCCGTGCCCATCATCGCCGGCTTCACGTACCTCTTTATCAAGATCATCCAGCCGAAGTACGCCGCGGTGCGGTCGTCTGTCGGCCAGCTCAATTCGCGGCTTGAGAACAACCTCGGCGGGATCCAAGTGATCAAGTCGTCGAACACGGAGCCGTACGAGTCCGACCGCGTCGACGACGTCTCGATGGAGTACTTCGACGCGAACTGGGACGCCATCCGCACCCGGATCACCTTCTTCCCGGCGCTCCGTGTGCTCGCCGGAATCGGGTTCGGCCTCACCTTCGTCGTCGGGGGGCTCTGGGTGTTTCGGGGAACCGCCCCCGGCCCGTTCACCGGTGACCTCTCGGTCGGGATGTTCGTCGTCTTTATTCTGTACACCCAGCGGTTCATCTGGCCGATGGCCCAATTCGGACAGATAATCAATATGTACCAGCGGGCACGCGCCTCCGCGGCGCGGATCTTCGGGCTGATGGACGAGCCTGGGCGGCTCGATCAGGACCCAGACGCCCCGGACCTCGTCGTCGAGTCGGGTGACGTCGTCTACGACGACGTCTCCTTCGGCTACGACGAGGAGCCGATCCTGACCGACGTCGATTTCACCGTCGAGGGCGGTGAGACGCTCGCACTCGTCGGGCCGACCGGCGCCGGCAAATCGACCGTCCTCAAGCTGCTTCTTCGTATGTACGATGTCGACGAGGGAGCAATCCGCATCGACGGTCAAGACGTCGCCGACGTCTCGCTCCGATCATTGCGCGCCGCGATTGGCTACGTGGGGCAGTCCTCGTACCTGTTTTACGGTACCGTCCGCGAGAACATCGCGTACGGGACGTTTGAGGCGACCGACGAGGAAATTCGTGAGGCAGCAGAAGCCGCTGAAGCACACGCATTTATTCAGAACCTGCCGGACGGCTACGACACCATGGTCGGCGAGCGCGGCGTGAAGCTCTCCGGTGGACAACGCCAGCGGATCACCATCGCGCGGGCAGTACTCAACGACCCCGACGTGCTCGTCCTCGATGAGGCCACCTCCGACGTCGACACTGAGACGGAGATGCTCATCCAGCGGTCGATAGACCGGCTCACCACGGACCGGACCACGTTCGCTATCGCCCACCGGCTTTCGACGGTGAAAGACGCCGACACCATCCTCGTCTTGGAGGGCGGCGAGGTGGTCGAGCGGGGCACTCACGAGGAGCTACTGGCGCTCGATGGACTCTACGCGCACCTGTGGGGTGTCCAGGCGGGCGAGATCGAAGAGCTGCCCCAGGCGTTCGTCGAACGCGCCCAAGAGCGGACCGCACAGCTGCTCGAGGATGCCGAGAGCGACGACGACTGAGCGATGCCGAGCGAGCGATGACGAACGAGCAGCGACAATGAGACGCCGAAAGCGACCGTCGGCTATACCACGCCGCGGCGACGACGACCGAGTATGCATCTCGCCGAGTCGACTTGGACCGAGGTCCGCGATGCCGACGTCGACGTCGCGTTCCTGCCGGTCGGGAGCACCGAACAGCACGGGCCACACGCCCCGCTCGCCACCGACGCCCTGACTGCGACCGCGGTCGTGGAGGCGGCCGCCGCGATGTACGGAGACGCTGCAGGCGAAGGCTCCACGAGTGAGGATGGAACAGCCTCGCGCGGCGAAGCGCTCGTGACGCCGACGGTCCCAGTTGGCGTCTCCGAGGAGCACCGGGCGTTCGACGGGACGATGTGGGTCTCACCGGACACGTTTCGGGCGTACGTCCGTGAGGCGGCCGCGTCGCTCGGCGCGAGCGGCGTTGACCGAGTCGTCTTCGTGAACGGACACGGAGGCAACGTCGAGGCGCTCGCGACGGTCGCCCGTGCATTCTCGCGCGACCCGGCCCACGACGGCTACGGCGTCGCGTTCACCTGGTTCGAGGCGGTCGGTGAGCACACGAGCGAGATGGGTCACGCCGGCCCACTCGAGACCGCGCTCTTGCGAGCGGTACACCCAGATCTCGTCCGCGAGGACGCTGTCGAGGCGGCCCGCGAGGGAGCGGCCGACCGCTGGGGCGAGTGGGTCGCGGGCGTGAATCTCGCACACGACGTGGACGCGTTTACCGACAACGGGGTCGTCGGGGACCCGACCGCCGGTGACGCCGCACGCGGCGAGGAACTGCTCACACTTGCAAGCGACGCACTCTGTGCGCTGGCGGTCGCTGTCGCCGATCGGTAGCGGCTCAGATAACGTCCTCGGGATCGTGTGCCTGCTGCATGCGTCGTGCTTCTGTGGCGTACTGATGTTCAAGGCTCGGATCGGCGACGCGACCGAGCTCTCCGGCGGTGGCCTCAACGGCTGCAGTGGTGTCTCTGACGTCCGAAAACGAGGTGAGCGCGCGCTCTTTGCGGAGGTATTGCTCGCCGTCTGGGGTCGCGTACGTGAGGATCACGATGTTCTGTTCGTCATCAGAGTAGGTCCGCTCGACGAGCCAAACGCGCGTCGTCTCACGTGAAGTATCTCCCATACGACATCGTCTGCTTACCAGCGGCTAAGTCGTTGTGGGCGGGTCCAGCGAGCGCACAATCCACACCAACACCCTGCTGTGGCGCGCGCCTCGCAGACCGCCGAAGGCGGGCTTGCGAGCGCGTGCGAGGGATGAGCGAGTCGCCGGAAGCGACGAGTGAATCGGCTGGGGAGGGTGTGGCGGTAATTGGTGTCCGTGTGTTGCGAAGTCGTGTTGGATACACAACCACAGAAACACATGTATAGAATCGGCTGGGGAGGGTGTGGCAAACTGGTGTCCGGATGTCGCGGCGTCGTGTTGGCTACCCACCTACCACACGCGTATAGAATCAGCTGAGGAGGGTGTGGCTAATACGCGCCCGGGTATCGCGGCGTCGTCTTGCTCACACACTCACCGCCATACACGTATTGGGGAGGGTGTGGCGGTAATTGGTGTCCTGTGACCAGCACGACCGCATATGGCACCTACTCGTCGTCGACCGCATCTTGGAGCGCACCACGAATCGCGGGCACCGTCCCAGTGAGCGAGGCAGCCTCTTCAGCAGCCGTCTCGATGTCACCGACGAGCGACTCGATCGCCGCGATCTCGGCTTCGAGGTCGTCGGCGTCTTCAAAGGCGTCGGCACGCTCACCGAGGACGTACGCCTTCTTTGCTGACCGAACGTGCTCGACAGCGTCACCGACAGCAAGCGCCGACTTGAGGCCGTTGAGCGCTCCGAGCACGTTGTCGGCGTCGGTTGTCCACACATCGTCTGGGTCCGGCAGCTCTTCGCGGGCCGCAGCGAGGTGGTCGTGTACCTCCGCGCGGGTCTCTTCTGCAGCCTCGCCGAACAGGTCGTCGTCGTCGAACGTCGACTGGCTCATATCGGTGTGCTCGCACCGGCGGGGCTTATACCCCTGCCCGAAAGCGAAAGTGAACGCGGCGTGCTCAGGCGATCTCGTCGTACTGTTCAGAGAGCTTCTCGGCAGCCGTATCGAGAAGCTCGGTCTCGTAGTCGTCGAGGTCCCACTCAACGACCTCCTCAATGCCGTCCGAGCCGAGCTTTGCCGGGACGCCGAGCGCGGTGTCCTCGTAGCCGTACTCGCCGTCAAGGACGACAGAGCACGGGAGCACCTCGCCGGTGTCTTCGAGGATCGCCTCGACGGTGTGAGCAACACCGGTCGCGGGCCCCCACTGGGTCGCGCCCTTGCGACTGATCACATCCATCGCCGACTCCTGAAGATCGGCGAGGATCGCCTCCTTCTCGTCGTCATCGAACGACGGGTCGCGGCCGTCGACTCGTACCTTCGAAAACACTGGCGCCTGCGCGTCGCCGTGCTCGCCAAGGATCGTCGCCTCGACGTTTTTTACTGGCGCGTCGAATCGGTCGGCGAGGACGTAGCGGAATCGTGCGGAGTCGAGCCGACCACCGAAGCCGACGACCTGATGACGGTCGCGGTCGCCCGCCTCGTAGAGGTGCCGGTTGAGCAAGTCAACCGGGTTAGAGGTGGTAACGGTGACGAAGTCGTCGTTGTACTCGGCCAGCTGCGCGCCGATGTCGGCCATGATCGGGGCGTTGTCGCCGGCGAGGTCGATGCGGGTCTGTCCCTCTTGGCGGGGGATGCCCGCCGTGATCACGACGACGTCGGAGCCGGCGGTGTCCTCGTACTCGCCCTGGCTGACGGTTGTGTTCGCGTCGTACGCGACACCGTGGTTCGTATCGGCCGCTTGGCCGATCGTCGTCTCCCGCTGGTCGGGAATGTCGACGAAGACGAGTTCGTCGACCACGTCACGCAGTGCGAGGTTGTAGCCGGCGGCGGCTCCGACGGTCCCTGCCGCGCCGATCACGCTGACCTTTGTCATCTCAGCTTATACCGCGGCCGGCCGGTGAGTAAACGTTTCGGAAGCCGAGAGCGACGGACCGACATCCGCAGCACCGCTCGTCACGAAGCGACACCCAGCACGAGACGACAACCAGCACGAGACGACACCCGTCGCGAAACGACTAACTCCCGTGGGTGCTGACGACTACTTCGTGCCGACGTTCCGTTACCCGTGTCCGGGCTGTCGGACGACGAACAGCCTCCACGATGCCGACTGCGAGTTCGAGGGCGTGAGCTGGCCGACCGTCGAGAAGTCGTACACGGATCTCCTCGCTGTGTTGACCACGACACCGGACGGACTCACGGAGTCAGCCCTACGCGCTGCGGTCGACGCCGAGTGGGACGGCCTACACAAGGCCGCGCTCGGTACGCTCGAACGCGAACAGCGCGTGGTGCGAGACAATGGGCAGCTCAGACTGCTCACCGCAGCGGAGTTCAAAGAGCGCGTCTCTGAGCCGACCCGCGAGCCGATGCGAACGGTGTACGAGCGCGGCTCGGTCCCGGGGTGTCACGACAACGCGGTCTTCGCGATGGTCGCGTGGTACGAGATGGTCGGGCTCTCCTGGGAGGAAACGAAAGCGAACGTCGTCGAGTGGCTCCAAATCTCGGGCGCGTGGGACCGCGGCGGGTTCGAAGAGTCCACGCCCGAGGAACTCGTCGAGTCGAAACGCCACGTGTACGACGCCGGATACGGGTGGAAAGAAAAGGGGACGGCCGCAAAGCGGGTCATCGAACGTCACGGGTGAACCGAAGCGTCCACGGCCGAGCGCGCGGTGATCTAGCGTGCAGTGAGTGCGTGGTCTGTGATCTAGCGCTCGGTGAGTGAGGATGCGGGAGCGTCGTCGATGCAGTCACCAGAGAGCGGCTCGAGCGCGACCGCACACTGCTTGAAGTTCGGCTCGTGTGACCGCGGATCCGTCACCGGAAGCGTGAGTACGTTCGTCTCTGGGTGATGGATCGGGAGCCACACCATTCCGGTCGGGACCGCCGGATCGACGGCGAGTCCAACGGTAACCGTCGCGCGACGCGAGGACACCTGTACCTGCTCGACCGAGTTTGGCGCTCCTGTGCCACACAGCGCGTCGTCGACTGTGCGCGGGTTGACCCTGGCAACCGGGTGCGACCCCGTGTCCGCGTCACGCGAGCGGACACCGGTGTTGTACGCGCCCGGCTCGCGAGCCGTCGTGAGTGTGAGTGGATACGAGTCATCAACAGGCTCGGGAACGCCGGCGTGTGTCGCCGTCGAGAAGCGAGCGCGACCAGAAGGAGTCTCGAAGTCCCAGTCGCCACCCGTGTAGTACCGGTAGCCACCCTCGGAGACGGCCGAGGGCGCTGGCCATCGCACGGCCAATTCACCGTCGAGCCGGTCGTAGCTGACCCCTGAGAGGTCGGCCGACGTCCCCGCGGTGAGTGCAGCGAGCTCGTCGAAGACGGCCGACGGCGTGGTCGCCGGAAACAGCCCGGGGGCGATCGACTCGCCGATCGTGGTGATGATGTCGAGGTCCGTCCGAATGCCCGGTGTGAGCGCAGATACGGGACGCACCCGAGAGACGCGTCGTTCCATGTTGATCGCCGTGCCGTCTGTCTCACCCCACGTTGCAGCCGGGAGCACGACGTCTGCGAGCTCTGTCGTCTCCGTGTGAAACGCGTCTTGAACGACGAGAAACGCGTCCGCCAAGCGGTCCGTAGCGACTGAGGCGTCGGGAAGCCCGGCTGCAGGATTCGTCGCGACGGCCCACACTGTCTCCACCGGGCCGTCGGCGATCGCCGCGACGGTTTCGACCGGACCAGGACCGGGGTCGTCCGGGAGCCGCTCGACGGGGATGTCCCACGCGTCTGCGATCAGCTGGCGTGTTGCCGGGTCGCTGAACGGCTGCATCCCCGGCCACGTGCCCTTCGACGAGCAGACGCGGGTGCCCATGGAGTTGGCCTGGCCGGTCAGCGAGAACGGGCCGCTCCCCGGCCCCATGTTTCCCGTCGCCAGACACAAGTCGATGAGCGCCCCCGCGGTCGCGGTCCCCTGTGCGCTCTGATTGACACCCATCCCCCAGTAGACGAGCGTCTCGTCGGTGAGCGCGGCAGCGAGCCGGTCGACCGCAGACACAGAGACGCCCGCGGTTGCGGCCGCGTCGGCGACGTCAGGGAGTGTCGCTCTCAGCGACGCGAACCCAGTCGTCGACCGGTCGATGAACGCCTCGTCGGTGGCGCCGCGCTCAACGACACGGGCGAGCACGGCCCGAGCGAGCGCGAGATCGGTGCCGGGTGCAGGGGTGACGTGTTCGTCGCTCTCGTCGGCAGTCTGGGTTGCCACGGGGTCGACGACGATAAGGCGGCTATCGCCGGCGGCGGCGCTCGCATCGATCCAGCGGAACAGCACGGGGTGTGCGACCGCCGGGTTCGCCCCCCAGACGAGGTGTGTTCGCGCGTCGTCGATGTCGTCGTACGTCGGCGGCGGCGCGTCACTGCCGAACGCGTCGTAATACGCGGTGACCGCACTCGCCATACACAGGGTCGTGTTGGCGTCATAGTATCGGGTACCGAGCCCACCACGAGCCACCTTGCCGAGCGCGTACGCCGCCTCGGTCGTCTGCTGGCCACTGCCTAAGACGGCAATTCCATCCGGCGAATGCGAGCGCGCCGAGGAAAACGCAGAGAGTACTTCACTGAGAGCAACGTCCCAGGTGGTCGGTTGGAGGACCCCATCTCGTCGAACGTGCGGCCGCCTCAGCATGTCTCCGCCCGGATCCTGCGTCTCGTCAATGCCGCGCGCACACGCGAGTCCACGGCTCGCCGGGTGTGCATTGTCACCGCGAACAGCGTCGATGCCGTACCCGGAGTCGGTAGGGTCGGTGCGGTGGCCACAGCCGACCGCACACCGCATGCACGTGGTTGGGACAGAGTCGTTCATCACACACCCGAAGTAGTCACTTCGTTGTTCGGTGCCGTCGCTCGAAACGGTTGCGATACATCATCCAGTGGTCTTGTCGGGGATACACCAGAGACCACCAGACCGGGCGCTGACGAGCGGGACGGCCCGACCGTCAGAGACCCATACGCGGTCTCCGGCGTAGGTGGACAGAGATTAATATGTCAGTACCGAACGAGTAGGTATCACACGCACACGATGTTGCCGTGACGACCCTGGCGGCGCCGTCGTGTGACACGGAGGGGTACGACATGAACAGTCCACTACCGATGACGAAGTACCGAACGCTACTGCTTGCGACGGTTGGGTTCAATTTCTCGTTTCTCATCTGGTTCTCGTTCGCGCCGTTCACCGGGCCGATGGCCGAGGAGTTCGGGCTGTCACTCGCCGAGATCGGCGTGTTGGCTAGCGCGGCGATCTGGCTCGCCCCGTTCGGCCGCATCCTTACTGGGTGGCTCTCGGACCGGTTCGGGGCGCCGGTCATCTTCGCGATCGTGCTCGCGTACGTCGGCGTGTTCTCGATATGGAGTGCGTTCGCCGAGTCGTACACGGTGTTCTTCGCGACACGACTGATCGTGGCGACTGCCGGCATCACGTTTGTAATCGGAATCCAGCACGTCTCAGAGTGGTTCGAAGCCGACGAGTTGGGAACCGCAGAAGGAATCTACGCAGGGATTGGGAACGCGGGTGCGGCTGGCGGGGCGCTCATTCTCCCGCGCGTGTTTCCCACCGGGTGGAACGGCCCCCTGTTCTCGACCAACTGGCGCGCCGCGTTCTTTTACACCGGTGTCGTGTCGATTCTGCTCGCCGCCGTCTACTACGTCTTCGGCGAGGCCGCAAAAAACGAAGAAAAACGCGTCGCGACAAAACAGCAGGCGACTCTCAGTGAGTGGCTCTTCACCGCAACGCGGTACGGAACGGTCGTATTGGCGTTCGCGTACGTGATGACGTTCGGTCTCGAACTATCGATGAACGGGTGGCTTGCGACGTACTACCGCGAGGGGTTCAACACCGACGACCTCGTGTTGGCGTCCACGTTCGCCGCGACGTTCTCTATTGCGGCCGGACTGTTGCGCCCGTTCGGCGGGTACATAAGTGACGTAGTGGCACGGAACGAGACGAACATTCTTCCGGTGTTCGAAGGACGCTACCGCGAACAGTGGACGTTCCTCTCGCTGTGTATGGTCTTCGTGGCGATGCTCGGCATGACGGTCGCCGGCTTGAGCGGACAGGTGTTACTCGCCGTCGGCGTCGGCTTTCTCGTTGGGATGGGATGTGCGTTCGCCGAGGGTGCAATCTTCGCACAGGTGCCAGCAATGTTCCCGAACAGCTCCGGCGCGGTCGCCGGCGTCGTCGGCGGGGTAGGCACCGTCGGCGGGATCGCCTACCCGCTCGTGTACGCGGCACCGTTCTTGCCGAACCTGCACATTGGCTACTCGGTCGTTGCCCTGTCTATG
>Ga0209937_1000340_pt1 | contig 15349 bp, 4 predicted proteins | sample SalPon1_B_H2O_MG_FD_185699 | JGI IMG/M metagenome (GOLD analysis project Ga0209937, IMG submission 185699) | Salt pond water microbial communities from South San Francisco under conditions of wetland restoration - Salt Pond MetaG R1_B_H2O_MG... | ecosystem: Environmental > Aquatic > Non-marine... | reverse complement strand
GCTGTACCGGACGTATTGTTAAAACCAATTGCTGCCACAGAGTTTAAAGAGATATTTGGTGTAGCCCTCATAGTTACTGGTAGCTTATATGTTGCATAATACGCCCCGCCTGAAGAAACAGTTCCGCTGAATACGGAGGCATATACATTGGGTTCGGAAGCGTAATAGTATCTGTAACAAAGCAGTTCTTCCTGCAACGGAGTGTATCCGGCTCTTCTAAAGGGAGCAGGCTGCTCAGCTTGCTCGATTTGCACCCCTGTGACCTCAATCCAGTCATTAGTGCCCGCTGTGCCAACTGGCGCATATGAGATTCTTACGCCCATTTGAGTAACAAACACCGATAGGTTAGAAAGAGTTAAGCTAAACCTTACAAAGTTACTGCCTAGGTTAATTACCTCAGAAGCCTCTATTGCTTCTGTGGCCAAGCCTGATTGAACGTTTCCGGTAGTTCCGTTACCGGTTATTATTTCAGCGGTAATTGCCTTAGAGGCTGCTGACATATTGTCTCCTGCTCGAGCCCAGAAGGAAACTGTTATAGGGCCCCCTGTAAGAGTTGCTACATCCTTATTATCTAAAGTTGTTGCTAAGTTCATATCACTTGAACTAGTGTTGCCTGAATCTCTCTGAAGTCTTACGGCATATTCAAAACCGGGAACAGATGTTGCTTGCTGTGAGTAAGTTCCTCCGCTGGCACCACCCCCACGATAAACTTGGAACCTATCTGGTCCGTAGTATGGAGCAGTATTCATATTTCCAGTGGTCCCGCGCTGCCAGAAATCGAATCCTCCATTGAGGGCGTAGTTAATTGCTTGGGTGTCACCAGTATCTCCCTTAGGTCCCTCGAGGTCTCCTGTTGCTTGCCAATCACCGAGGTCCGTATCCCATACATATAGAACACCTAGTACAAAGTATGCATCTCCAGGGTTACCTGTTGGGTTGGCGATTCTAAGCTCATCTAGGGTATCATAGACAGTCGAGCTAATATCTAAGAATCCTGTTGGTCCAGTTGGTCCACGCACACCCTGTATACCTTGCTCACCTTGCTCTCCTTGAGGCCCGGCCGGTCCCAAGTTAGAGACTGTAATATCACCAGCAAGGTTGGAATCACCTTCCGCTACGTAAAAGAGGCTGTCTGGGGCATCAAAAGGAACTTCAAATATTAGCTCACCGGCATCAGTGCCAGGATTATTAATGCCATCTGTGTATTCAAAATTTGGTCCATAAGGACCGTCAACAGTCATAAATCTGAAGTTATAACCGTCTACGCTGGAGTCAAGGTTGAACACGTATCTGTGGCCACGAATAAGTGAAAGCGTAGGGTTTGCTGAGCCATTAATTGTGTAGGAGTCAAAACTCAAAGGGATTGATACATCGAAGGTGATACCACCGCTTGAACCAGTTGCTCCAGTTGGACCTTGCTCTCCCTGGTCACCTTGCTCTCCCTGGTCACCCTTATCTCCCTTAGGACCAACAATTTGACCTACATTTGTAAAGGCTGAGCCTCCCCAAACATATAAATCGCCGTCATCTTGATTTACGTAAGCATCGTTAATTTCGTTAGTCTTAATTGCGAGTGACCCGCCGCTGCCGTAGTTAGCGGTGTTTTTGCTCACGAAGTAGAGGATTTCTGGCGCGTCTGTTGGCACAACAAAGGTTAGAAGGCCATTGCTACCAGAAGTACCAGTATATGTTACTCCTGTTGTATATGCTGCTTCTTCTACCGTTCCGCCCAGGGAGTGGTGCCCTCCCGGAGTCTCCGAAAGATACATCTCATTGTTCAGGTTAGAGCCATTAAATTGATTAAAATTGTAGGTTCCTTCTGTATGAAGGAAAAGGGTAGGAACCGGACGTCCATCCATAAAGTATCTAACACCCTCAGGGGTGGAGTCTAAAGTAACAGTATAGGAAACGTTAGCAGTAGTGGCTGGCAAGTTATCCTCTGCAAATACAGAACCGTAGAGTCTAATAGCGGTACCCTGTGGACCGGTCGGTCCTTCTGGCCCTGTCTCACCGGTAGGTCCAGGTATTCCGTCTGGTCCGGTAGGTCCAACAATCTGACCCACTGAGTTCCACTGAGCACCATCCCATACATATAGGTCTCCCAATGCAGAAACCACGTAAGCATCATTAACTGAGTTACCGTCCGCGGGTAGGTCAGAAACTGTTTCTACCGAACCAAGCAAAACAATAGATGCACCCTGGGGGCCAGTTGGGCCTATTGGACCTGGAACTGTAGAAGCTGGACCTGTTGGCCCTAAAGCACCGTCCGCACCTGTTGGACCTATTGGTCCATTATCACCTTTTGCGCCCGTCGGGCCTAGAGCACCTGCGGTACCCGTCGGTCCTATAGGCCCTTGAGAGCCTGTAGGTCCAGTTGGTCCCTGGATAGGCCCTGCATTAAAGAAATTTCCATCATCTTGAACAACATATAAATCTTCAGTAGCTAAGACAATAATTCCGTCAGAAATTTCTAAAGTTCCTGCCAAATCTTCCAAATCTGAAAGACCTGGTACAGAACCGACAAGATTTACAGAAGTAAACACTGGTCCCGTCGGTCCTGTAGGTCCTACAATTCCAGTTGAACCTGTTGGACCTGTGTCTCCCTGGGGGCCTACTTCTCCCTCCGGCCCCTGGGGACCGGTATCCCCCCGCGGGCCGACGATATTGCCTGTATTAACCCACTCATCGCCGTCCCAAACAAATAAATTCCCCGTATCAAGGGCTACATATGCATCTTGAACAGTGTTTCCTACCAAAACTAAGTCTGACGATGTGGCTACAGAGCCTAATAGATTAATATTTGTACCTTGGGGTCCCGTAGGGCCCGTAGCTCCTGGTGTGCCATCAACCCCTTGTTCTCCTTGAGGACCAGTGGGACCTACAGCAATTTGAGTCTCTACAGCATTCCAGGTGCTACCGTCCCATCTCCACTGTCGCCCGTCTGGCGCGGTAAAAATCTGGTCGTTTACCGGTGAGTCCGGGAAGTTTAAAGGCATTTGCTTTTCTCTCTAGTCACTTGGACAGGGTCGATTGGTGTAGCTTACATAAATCTACTCTTAATTATACACTGAATTTTATAAATTCTATTAAGACGTTGAAACAATCTCGTACGTCTTTCTCTGTCCAAATGGAACATAAGCCAAACTATTGGGGCCGCCCCATATGCTTGCTGTATTTTGATAGTCATCATCCAATCCGGACTCAAATAAAACAGCTTTTGATTGGTCTGTTAACCACTTTACAACTTGACTTGGGGTCCAATCAGGATGTATTTGTAAGAGCAGAGCGGCTAATCCAGCCACTTGTGGAGCTGCAAAAGATGTGCCAGTTAGGCTAGCTTGTTTAAAGCTAGAGTCTGCATAGTAGTTCGGGCTTCCTGTATAAACATTTGTTTCACTCATTGCGCCCATTATGCGGTCTCCAGCTGCATAAATATTTATTCCAGGTCCTGCGTTGGTGTATATAGCTTTAATTTCTTCAGATGAAGATGGTCCGGTGGTGTCATAACCCAGGGAGCCGCATTGGAAACCGGGAAAGGGGGATACGTTAGGGGTTGAGCCCCGGTGATAGTAGTAAGTAGATGTTAAGCCTTCTACATTAATGTAATTATCGTAGTCAGCACCCCCTTCTACATCTACTTTTTGCCCTCCATTGCCCCCGGCGTTTACTACAATAATTCCAGATGAAGATAATAGTCTTATATCGTTATCAACTGCTGAAGAATACCAAGGAAATGTCCACAAATTAGCGGAGGATTGAACTCCTACATGACCCTTTAACAGGTCTTTATTTGTGCCGGTCCAAGCTGTGCCGCGGTATTCTCCGCCATTTATAGAATAGTAAGGACCGCTCCCATCCGAGTTAAAGGTAAATGCTCCTAAAGATGTTTCCCAGAATATATTTATGCCCCAAGAGTTAATAACAATAGAAGGTCGTTCATTGTTTTTATTTTCATGCCAGCCTTTTATTACATCCATGGCTTGTCCAATTGAGAAACCATTAAAAGGGTCATCTGGACCAGCTAAATCGGTTAGCTTAATGGAAAATATATGCGCTTTTTTAGCCCAGCCGAAAGTATTCCCTGCGACAACACTCGCTACATGTGTTCCATGGCCGTCATAGTCTCGGTAAAACCCGTTTGGCTGTGTACCAAATTCTTCAGATTCTGCAAACCAGTTAATTTGTTGGACTCTGGTATTCCCTTCAGAGTCTAGGAATTCAGGATGATTTGGGTCAATACCACTATCTACAATTACAACGTCTACCCCTTCACCATCTAATACATAGTCATAAGTCAGACCAGGGTCAGCCTCATTTGGACCAAACACATTGGTGTCTTTAATATGCCTAATTAAACCCCAATTGAGACGAGCTCCCGTATTGTTTGGGGTCTTATTAAAGTCCCCTGTTTGAAAAGCCTGTTTCCGTGCTTTAATACGTTTAATATCAAACACTTCTTGCACTCTAGGGTCAGAGCGTAGAGCATTAGCTTCTTCTTCGGTAAGTAGTAAGTCTGTATTGTGCGGGTTATTTGGCCTAAAGCTAGAAATTTCTACCGCCCTTTCGGGCACGCTTTCAGGTGATGGAGTACCTTCTTGCGTTAAATCTTCTACTATAGAGCGTAGAGTTTCGGGGTCCGCAGCATTTACCGTGTATTCACTTATATCTTCGCTCATTGCTTAGTCCTTAAATACTTCCTTGAACAGGTGTAATACTATTAACCATTGAGCTGTGAATTTGACATCTGTACCTATAAACTGTGCTATCTGTACCATCTATATCAAACGGAAGAGTGAAATACAAAGTACCGGTTTCTTTCGCCTGAGCGGATGCTCCTGTAGACACATTTCCATTGGCGTCTACGTGCACTAGTCCGTCAGACTCGTTTGCAAAGCTTGTTCCACCTGATGGGTCGCTCTGAATTAAGAAGGGGTGCCCTGAAACATTTAATTTAAATGCAATTGTTGTACCTCTATTTAAATATAACTGAGGGGTATTTTCACCGCTAAATGGGAAAGTAAATAAGTAGTTTAGCCCGACTACGGTTACCTGTACCCTAAGTGCTGCAGGGAAAGCTATTTGGTCATAAGAAGTACTTGTTAGCGCAGGCTCGGTTAGCAGGTTGAAATCAGTAACCCCGTCAGCACCATCTTGCCCGTCAACGCCATCAGCACCTGCAGGGCCTTGAGGCCCCGGAGGTCCTTCTGGCCCTGTGGGGCCAACAGTTCCATCACCAGCACCAGTGCCAATTGCTTCCCAATCAGAGCCAGTCCACACATAGGCAGCATTATTGACTGTGTCATAAACAACTGCTCCAGTGCTTGGAGTTATAGCTGCTCTTTCTGTATCAGTAACGTTATGAAAAACTAAGGGGGCACTGTTTAGAGTTTCGGTTGTTGGATTAAGTGTTATAGAGGTTGGAGAGTTTAGAGAGTATGTACCGGTTGAACCGTCTGTTGGACTTATATTGTCAGACTCTAAGTTTGTAACTTTTAAAGTTTCATTAGAAGCATCGTATTGAATCCCAGAGTTAGTCTTACCTCCAATAGAGCCTGTTGCATCTTCATATAAACCAACAAAAGTTGTCGCGTCTGCTGTTGCCGTAACATCTACGGAGCCCCCACCTCCAGTTCCGCCTTCCACAAATACCTCCCAAGTGGCTGGGTCTGTGTCTGGCTGAACTGCTGAGTTATCTACTAAGGCTATATATACAACTCCGCTGTAATTTACTAGGTCATCGACTACATAAGAAGTTCCGGTATCCCATTGGCCCTGCCAATTTGAGCCACTAGGACCGGTAGGGCCGATGGGGCCAACATCACCATCAGCTCCCGTGGGGCCGGTTGGACCATCTACAGCTCCAACATTTATGAACTCTGCCCCATCCCAGACGTATAAATCTCCTGTATCAAGGGTTATATATGCATCGTTTATAACATTGTCGGCTGCGGGAAGGCTGGCAACATCGGTCACGGTGCCTTTAAAGGTAAATCCTGGGCCTTGGTCGCCCACTGGGCCCGTTGGGCCGGTTGGGCCAGGTACCTCGGTGGCTACGGTCTGCCATGCAACTCCACTCCATCGCCAAGTGCGGTCGCCTTCACTAATCTCATCGCCAATCTCGGGCGTGTCCGGGAAATCTATAGCCATGGTTTAATTATACACCTGCCTCAAAAATAATAGTTTTGTCTGTGTCGGATGGAGTGGATGGGGTAGTAGCTGCAATTGTTCCTTCTGTCAAGGAAGAATCACTCACAATGTAGTTTGGGGAAAAATCTGCATATCCAGGAGTAGACACTCCAAGAGAGGCCACTGCATATACAATAGATTTGCTTTTAAAAGTATCTGTTCCAATGCCCGTTCCGTCATTAGGAAGCTTAGCAATCACGGCTTGACGTTCGTTTGTGGTGTCAATTATTGTTCCTGTTGCTATAACATTATTAAATTTATCTAGTTCTATTTTAGTAAGTATCGTATATAAATCTGCATCATCTAAGTAAAAATCTCTCTCCCAGGACACCGTTCCATTAGAAAGGATTTTAATTATAGAAGACCTTTTATCGGTTAAATTTGCTATTAAAGCATATACATCGCCTCCAAGAGAAACTCTAACGTCTTTGGAAACAACTTCCTTGTTAGTTGCGTTTATTTCTCGTTGATAGATAAGAGTGCCATTTCCACTGTATTTTACTAGCACTGAGAAGGTATCAAAGCCATCGGTAGCATTTCCGGACTGAGTTGTATAAAAGGCGTATATGTTATTAAATCCATCTAGAGATAACGAAACATTACTATAAATAGTTTCCACAGATAGGCCCGCGGCAGTTTCGCGTATCCTCGCCCTAGGCTGTTCAAATTCTTGCTGCCAAGCATTTGCTCCAACGCTGTCTAACTTAATTAAGGTAATACCTTTTCCAGTTGTGTAATCGGTCCCGTCCCAGTCTGCCCTAATAGCCAACATTGCAATCTGTCCGTCACTATCTAGGCCTATTCCAAAGGGTATAAAAGATAGATTACTTGTTGCGTCATCATCTACACCAGCGGAAATCTTTTTTTGCCAGAGAACACTACCATCTACATCATATTTAACGACTATTAAATCGTCACAGTATTTCGACCCTGTGGTATGGCTTCTACTGATATCCTCCGCGGTCCCCAGAGCAAAAAGCTGTTGACTACTATTAAGCGCTACGCTATGAAATTTTTGTATTAAACTTGTATTTACTTCATCAGTCAAACTTACAGACCAATCTATTGCTCCAGATGAGTTTATTTTCTGAGCAAAAGTGCTGGAATCTGCTGAACCAACCATAAATAGATTATCTTTACCGTTTCCGACAATCTCTTTTGCAGAGCGAGAAACCGAGCCAATAGACAGCTCTTTAAATTCTTGTAAGTTACCTAAAGAGTCAAATTCTGCCAGTCGTAGCTCACCTGAGTTGGTATTTGACAAAACATGATAATTGTTATATCTATCCGAAGTTAATCCTTCAGGAATCATAAATGTCGAATCATCATCTGGTCCAAAGGAGCTAAGGAAGGAGATTCTATTTTCTGTACGCTCGATGCTTCTTACAAAAGCTGAACCTTGCAGCCCTAATGTAAAGACTCCCATTAGGCCTCCGTAATTGAACCGACAATTGAGTATACACCTTCAGAAACACAAAGTATGGTAGCCGCTGTGTACTGCTCAATCATAGTAAAAATTGCATCTCTTGAGCCCGCGCCCTCTAAGGTTACAAGTGGACCGGCGGTGAACGTAACTTCACCAGCGCCCTTCCTGTATACATCAATTCTTTGTCCTGGTGTAAGCACGTCAGGAATAGTTACGTTTACTAAGTTTGTTGATTCCACCCTAATTAAACGTCCCGCGTCTGTTTCGCTAACTTCATAGTTTTGAATAGTAACTACCACTGTTTGAGCAGAAGCATAGTCTCCAGTCGAACCCGTAGGGCCACTTGGTCCTTGAGCCCCGTCCGCACCGGTTGGTCCTAGCTCACCCTGAGGACCAGTAGGCCCAGCTGGACCTTGCGGACCCTGAATGTTGCCCACGGAGTTAAAGCTGCTGCCATCCCAAACATACACATTGTTGCTGTCGCCGGTCACTACGTAGGCATCGTTTAAGGTGTTTTCTACAATAGATAAGCTATTATCGCCATACATGTTTGAATGGTTCACGCAAACAAGGTATAGGTCATCTGGTGCCGTAGAAGCTACAACAATAGTTAGTACTCCGTCTGTGCCAGCTGCCCCGGTATATGTTACTCCCTCCGTGTACTCAGCTTCGGCCACGGTGTTGCCAAGTGCATGGTGTCCGTTTTGAGTTTCTGAGATGTACAATTGATGGGTGTCATTGGAGGCGTCTGATTGGTCAAACCTATATGTACCGCCTCGGGCCAGCACTAGGTTCGGATGCAATACTCCGTCGATGTAATATTTGTTTCCATCATCAGTAGCTTGCACGGTGACGTTGAAAGTTACATCGTCTGAACTGTTTGGTAAATCACTGGTTGTAGCAACGGTGCCTAATAGGTTTACAGGATTAGCCGGGTCTCCCTCTGGTCCGGTTGCGCCAGTAGGGCCTAGGGCTCCGTCATTACCGTCAGCTCCTGTGGGTCCAGTTGGACCAGTAGCGCCAATAATTGGTCCAATTGGCTGCCACTCTACACCGGTCCACACATAAGCAATGTTTTCGCTAATTACGTTATATGTAAAGTTAAGTACGTTACCAGTTGAAGGTAAATCGCCAAACGTAGCAACACTTCCTTGCAACTGAATAGTTGCACTCTGTGGCCCAGTTGGGCCCTCGACACCGTCTGCACCTGTAGGGCCAGTAGGCCCTATTTGACCCACGGGTCCTTGAACACCATCCGCACCCGTAGGACCAGTAGGCCCGGTGGGTCCTATAGGTCCTCCAGATGGGCCAGTTGGCCCTTGAGGACCCGTGGCACCCTGAGCATTCTGAGCAGACTCTACCCAAAAGCTATCGTAGTACACATAAAATCTACCTGTAGAGGTATCAAACCAAACATCTCCTACCTCAATATCAGTTGTGGGGGCCGTATCAGAGGTGAAGAATGTTCCATTTGGCCCTGTCGCACCTGTGGGTCCAGTTGCTCCTGTTGGGCCTAATGGACCTATAGGACCTGTAGGGCCAGTAAGTCCTCTTGGGCCAATACTTCCAGTTGCCCCCCTAGGTCCAGTATCTCCGTCTAATCCAGATGGTCCTGTTGGTCCTAAAATTGAACCACTGCTAAACCACTCGTTCCCGTTCCAGATGTAGACCTCTTCAACATCTACTACGTAGTAGGCATCATTTACGGACAACCCGGCCGTAGGCAATTCGTTAAAAGTTGCCTGATTTCCGAGCAAGTTTAGGGCAACTAAGCCAGGCCCAGTTGCGCCAGTTGGCCCTTCATTTCCTGTCGGTCCGGTAGGTCCTGCTGTATTAGGAAGTAGTTCTACCCAAAAAAGGTCATAGTATATGTAAGCTCTTCCGTTATCAATGTTAAACCATACATCTCCTGCCTCAGGCGAAGAGGGCTCGGTTGCGCTAGGTGTGAACTTCCCTTGAGGACCTACAGGTCCTGTAGAACCAGTTGGTCCAAAAATACCTCCTGCAACGTCCCACTCGGAGCCATTCCAAAAGAATACTGTTGCGGCACCAGTACCTTCGTCATTACCAATATATGAATCATATATCTGGTTACCATCTTCTGGTAGGTCTAAAAAGTTACTAACGGTACCTAAAATATTGAATGGAAGGGCTGCCTCGCCTCGAATACCTTGCGGGCCAGTTGGCCCTGTCGAGCCGCGCGGTCCTGTTATAGGACCTACGTTTATCCAGGCGGATGAATCCCAGAAGTAGATATCGCCAGTATCTAGTGTTATATATGCGTCTCCAACCTGTGAGCTGGAAGGCGGTAAAAATGTAGGTTCTGCAACGCTACCTCGCAGGTTAATTGGTATGCCTTGAGGACCGGTCGGACCAGTGACACCGTCTTGACCGGCAGGTCCAGTAGCACCTATTGGTCCGGTCGGTCCAGTAGCACCTTGGGGTCCTAATAGGTCAACTGCAGAACCGGCCTGTTCCCATCCATTTGAGGTTAAAAATTCTATTTTTTCAAATTCAGTATTATATCTTAGGTATCCCTCATCTACATCGGTTTTTCTTTCGGCTGTAGTTCCCTGGTCCAAGTAAATAATGTTTTGGGTACCACGAAGAGTTTTGTTACTAAATGTCTGTACGACATTAACTGGCAGCACTGCATCGTTTTGGGGAATACCGCTAACAGAAAAGGACATATTTGGCGAAGTTGTGCTAACAATGATTGAATCCCCCGGATTTACTGCGAACCTAAACGTCTCAAAAGACTGACCAATACCAACTACTAAATTTTTTGCAATATAAATAGCATCAGATGAATCAGCATATGTTACAGGCTTGATAAAAATATCTACCTCTGTAGCTGAAGTACTGGTGCTATTTAAATTGGCTACAATCACAGAGACTAGGTGCTCTCCAGTAAAACTGGCAAGCGTATACTCTGTTATTATCTCGGGTGGGATTATATTCCCAAGCCTTAAAATTGGCATTTAATATGTCCTTTATCTTTAAATTAAGCCTGAGCCTCAGTCCAGGATAGTTTAGCACCTGTGGTAGTTGGATTTGCGGTTAAACGTGACACAGCAACAGTCAAAATGTCTGGACCATCTGGGAAGGTAGAGTCTCCTCCAAGAATGGAGTTTGAGAGCTCGAACAGTTCGTCAACATTAACTGTGGTTGATTCCTCTGCACCATCTGCACCACCACCAGCTGCACGGAAGTTATATACCTGAACTCCACCAGAGATGGTATCTCTAGAGGTGTGGTTAACTGTTTCAACCAAAGAAGGACTATCTACTCCCTGGAAGTTCAAGTTGTTCAGACGACCGTTTAGAAGTAGCTTTACATCCACCAACTGAGTTGACGAGATACCAACCTCTTGTAGACGTAGCTGCATTCGGTTGATAACATCTCGGTCACCAAGCTTTCCAGTCAAACCTTCAGACACCGATGGGCTCAGTCGAATTGAAATTAGTGGCTGGTAGTTTGGTCCGGAGGTGTTATTTAGTGAGCCGTTTGGATATAGGAAGTAAGTAAACTGAACGTTACCTGTAGAAGTAAAGTCAATCAACTCTGCAATAGCTGCGTTTGGTATTGATGTAGATGCAACTGTAGCACTTCCTGATACTGAGAAGGTGAATGTTGTTGAGCTTGTCACCGTAACCTCACCTACATAGTAGTCAGGCAGGTCGTCAATTGCATTACCCTGAGCGTCTTGAATAAAGTAAACACCTACATTGTTACTTGCAGCTGTAATGCCATGAGCTTGAGGTGTTGTGACAGTTACAGTGCTACCACTTCTTTCAATAGTAGCTCCAACAGTGATAGTCGCATCCTCGGGAGTTAAGTGAATAAGGTCTTTAGAGTTTACAAATGCCTTATATCTTTCTGAGTTCTGTAGGTTTGAGGCTTCATTTAGGCCAACTACTGATATTCCAGGATTTTCTGTATTAGACCCTGGCAATCCATCAGCAGCAATTGCCTCAAACTGAAGGACATCACCTGAACGGAATCCATGTTCTGGAATTGTAAGCAGGTCAGTGCTAAAGTCTAGGTTTTCAGAAGAGAAAGTCTTAGGCGTTGTGCCATCAACACCAAGGGACTGACTTGATTCCGTGAACAAGTATGCTCGGTCGTTGTCAAATCGGCCGTCCATCATTACCGAGGTCCCCCAGTGGAACAGGGCCGGAATGTATGTCGGGTTGTTAAAGGTTGCCACTTCATAACGAGCAGGCATGTTACCTGAACGGAAATATGACTCAAAAAGCTGATTGTTGTGGATAAATTCGTGAACGTACTTAACCTGTCCAGAGGAAGTCTTAAATCCAAACCTGATTTTACCTGCACCATACCATGAGTAGTCAATGTAAACCATTTGAATACGAGATAGGTCTAGGTCAAATCCAGTTACGCCAGTTCCGTCACAAGGGTCAATAGAGAAGTCTTCCTGAGGGACTTTAACGTCCACAGTTTTCGTAACAATAATTCCGGACTTTGCTGGTGTTAGCGAGTGAGCGGCTGTGGTGCCTACACTGGACAAATCTACATTTGTTTGAGTATCTGGAGTAGCTTTTAACTTAAAGCTATTGTTGTCAATCAAATCAATGTAGTAAGTGTTACCGTTAATCAAACCACCAATTTGCTCGCCATCAATAGAGTTGTAGGTAACTGGAATGTTGTCTTGGAACCCGTGACCGATTAGCTGGAAGGTGTCATCTGCTAGACGCACTACACCATTAGTTCCGTCGCCTGGGTCAAACTCTTTCTCGATGCCGGAGGCGCCTTTATATTCAGGACGAATAGTCAAACGGGTATCGCTCTCAATATCAGCAACACGATAAGTTTGACCACGCATGACAATGTAGTCGCCCACGTCTAGCTGTGCGGTAAATGCGGTTCCAGTTCCGAAGACCTGCTCAGAACCTTTAAGGGCATTTGCAATACCAGCAATCTGCTGAGTTGATGAACGGCGCACTGCGTTCATCTTTTGCCCGTCAAACTCGTAGAACATTCCGTTTTGGAAATCAAACATTCCAGAACGAATGGCTCCATTTGTCCACTCACGTACGTGGAACTGTGGAAATCCGAATGCCCTTGATTCGGTGCCCTCTGGAACTTCGCCTCTAGCTGTAAGCCTAAAGGTAGTCAAGTCATCTACTGTTACCTGGAACTCTCCGTTATAAATTTCGCTTTCATTGCCGAAGGAGTCTTCCGCTTCGCGAACATCGATAAATAGCCCAGAAATAAGACCGTGAGGCCTTCTTGTCTTACATACAATTTGAGTAGGAGAAAATCGCTTCATTGACTCCATGTCAACAGATGGTTTAAAGTTAATACCAGCTGAAGTCTGAATACCCTTACCTGACTGGTAACGGAAGTACTTTCTGGTCTGACGAACAATTTGTCCCAAAGAAGTTCCGGCCCCAACCGACATTTCCACTCCACCATCAAATGGACGGTGTAGTGAAAAGCCTTGCGGACGGACATACAAGAAAGTAGGGAAGGTATAGCTAGCATCTGTATAAGTTGTAGCGTATGGTCTATCTACCGTTACCTGAGTATCGGAACCAATGGCTGTAATAGTTCTAATAATTGCACCTACAGGTATAGTGTTAGTCAAACTAAAGTTAGTACCGCTTCCTTGGGTACCGATAGTAACAGTGTTTAAGTTATTAATAGCATCGTTCTGGGTGTTGTGTAGCGTCAATTCTGTATCGGACTGTGCACGAACGAAGTAATAGTATCCATCAACCAAAGGTGCTGGAGGCTGACCACCACCAGCATCAAACTTTACAGTTTCTCCAGTCACGAAAGTCTGAGTACCACTAATAATGTTTGTAGTAGTATTTACATCAGTTTCACCGAACGATAAAACTTTTGTTGTGTTATTTGGGAACAGCCTAAAACGGTCTCCAACTTTAAGAATCTTAGAGAAAGAAGTACCAACACCATTAACAAGCACCGAACCTTCTTGAACTGATACAGTACCACCACCAGTAATGTTTCCATTAATCTGATTGGTTGTTAGACTGTGAGCAATACCCGTACCGAAGTCGGTAATTTCTAGGGTAATACCAGCGGCAGCATTTTCTGCGGAGGAGGCTAGTTTTACATAGTCTTTATTGATTGATACCACGAAATAGTCAGTGTTATCCGTCAATCCTCCAATATCAGTTGCTGCCTCTCCTTGAGAATAGGTAACTTTTGTTCCAGTAATAAATCCGTGCGACTCAAGAAAAATTTCATTTAGGTTAAGGTCAAGAGACGCCCTAGGGTTAAATATTTTTTGAATAACAGGAACGTTACCCTTAGCTTCTACCGTGAACTTTTTCTTATCCCCACCAACTGTCGCATCCTTAATTGTGTAAATTCCATCAGGAGTTTTACTCAAGGAGCGGAAGGAATGTGTACCTACAGCAGCTGGGGTGTCAGTTATATCAATTGCAGTGCCCTCTTCTGCCTGCTCAGGTGTAGTTGCCAGTTTAATGTTGTCACCATCAACAAAGATTACATAGTATGGTGATGCAGATGTAAGTCCATCAATAACCTGGAATCCACGTGAGTCATACTCGATAAGCTCGCCTTGCAGAAATCCATGTGAAGGTATAGTGATGGTGTCTGTCTCGAAGTCCAAAGATGTAACACGCACGCTGTGAATGCCTGTACCAGTGGACGTTAGATTAACAATTGATTCTATACTCAGAGTGTTCTCTGTGTGCAAGCTAATAAGGCTGGCATCTACAGCGGAGACGAAGTATGTTTCTCCGGCTGTAAGTCCGCCAATAGGGTCATTACCTTCACCTGGCTCATATACAACTGTTTGTCCGTCGACCAGCCCGTGGTTTGGTATATATAGTTCGTCCTGCACTAAGTTAACTGTTAAGAAAATAAAGCTGTGGGACGTGCCTTCACCAGCTTCTGCAAAATCAATAGATTCTGGAGAATCTAAACTACTCTTTAACCTAATCTGGTCTCCGCTAACGACCTCACTTACATAATAGGTAGCTGTATCCTGTAGAGGATTGATGGCAGTTCCCCCGCCTGTACTGTATGTAAGTGGCTGGTCTACCAAAAAACCATGGCTTGGAATAGTTAAAGTGTTTGTAACCGTATTTACAACTACTCGGCTCAGTGTATCTTGAGCTGTCCCTGGAGCAGATGGTATTGTGAACTCCAAGAAAGCATAGTCTGGAGAGGGGGTAGTACTAATTTTGTAAGTATATGCATTAACAACGCTTATATAGTAAATTATATCTGAGCTAACACCTGTAGGCGCCGTGCCTTTAAATGAGTATTGAACAGCCTCACCCTCGCTTAGAGTGTGAGGGGTTGGGCTGTGGATGACATTGTTCTGCAAATCCATTGTGATAGGCACGAATGAGTGGTATGAATCTCCTGCAGGCTCTACCGCAATCTTGTTTGTACCATTTGCTGCATCCTGCGCAGTTGGATATACTTCGTTACCAGTTGTAAAGTCTGTGACAAGCGTGACGGATACAGAGCCCTCGCCTGTGTTATATGAAGAAAGGTCTTCAATAGCAGTTCCGTTAAATTCAGTAGTAGTGTCATAAGTTCCGTTAGATGTTCCCACGCTTTGAGCGGTAGGGGTCAAGTAAATTCCTCCTCCGCCGCCGCGTACATCCCTTTGAAGTGAACGGGCTCCAGCTCCACCAGAATATCCTCCGGCGCCAGCAGATTGATTTACGGCTTGTGCATCTGCTTGGCCTCCGCCACCAAAACCACCGT
>Ga0209937_1000339_pt1 | contig 15366 bp, 14 predicted proteins | sample SalPon1_B_H2O_MG_FD_185699 | JGI IMG/M metagenome (GOLD analysis project Ga0209937, IMG submission 185699) | Salt pond water microbial communities from South San Francisco under conditions of wetland restoration - Salt Pond MetaG R1_B_H2O_MG... | ecosystem: Environmental > Aquatic > Non-marine... | reverse complement strand
GATCGGGCCGTCGAAGGGCACCCCCGAGACGGCCAACGCCGCCGAGGTACCGATCATGGCGGGGATGTCGGCGTCCACTTCGGGATTCATGGAGATCACCGTGGCGATCACCTGCACCTCGTTGGAGAACCCTTCCGGGAACAGCGGCCGGATGGGCCGGTCGATCAGCCGCGAGACCAGGGTCTCTTTCTCGGAGGGACGGCCCTCGCGTTTAAAAAAGCCCCCCGGGATCTTGCCCGCGGCGTAGGTGCGCTCCTGGTAGTTGACCGTCAGCGGGAGGAAGCTGCGCCCGGGCACCTCCTCGCGCTTGCCCACCACGGTGACGAGCACCACGGTATCGGACATGTTGACCATCACGGCCCCGGTGGCCTGTCGGGCCAGCTTGCCGGTTTCGAGTGTGACGGTGTGTTCACCGAACTGGAACGATTTCTTCACGGCTGGAGTCACTGCGGTTTCACCCTTGATCGTTGAATGTGGTCTTACTTACGCAGACCAAGACGCTCGATGACGGTCTGATAGCGCTCGAGGCTTTTGCGATGCAGGTAATCCAGCAACTGCCGGCGCTGGTTGACCAGTTTGAGCAGGCCGCGGCGGGAGTGGTGATCCTGCTTGTGAGAGGAGAAATGTTCGGTGAGATGCTGGATGCGGGCAGTAAGAAGGGCGATCTGGACTTCCGGCGAGCCGGTATCCCCTTCGGATCGGCCGTAATCGCGGACGATCTCCTGCTTCTGCTGGGCGCTGAGTGACATCAATGACTCCTGGTTAAATCGCTGTTCTTTCGCAAAGCGTGCATTCTAGCCCCCGCCGTGCCGCTGAACAAGCAACCGGCGTGGCACGGCTCGCCCATCGGCGCCCATGGTGGCGATGCCCAGCAACACCTCGCCCGGACCATAGACCCGCAGCAGTGTCTCGTCCGCAAGATCCGTCCGCCCGGCGGCCACCGCCTGGCCATGACCGAACCGCCGTGCCGCCGTCGTGTCGAGGTGCACATCGGGATGGTCGGCGAGGGCCGTATCGATGGGTTGCAGCCAGCGCTGCCCGGCCCCCGGGGTATCGCCCAGGGCTTTCTCCAACGCTTCGAGCGATACCATATCGGGCTCGACAAAAGGCCCCAGACTGGTCCGCCGCAGCGCCTCGACATGGGCGCCACAGCCGAGCGCCTCGCCGATATCGGCGACCAGACTGCGCACATAGGTGCCCTTGGAGCAGTCGATGGCAAGCGTCAGGCGGTCGTCGCCGATCAGTTCGCCATCGAGGGCGTTGATGGTCACCGCCCGCGGGGGGCGATCCACCTCGACCCCGGCCCGCGCCAGCTCGTGCAGGCGCTGGCCGTTGTGCTTGAGTGCCGAGAACATTGGCGGTATCTGCTGCTGCGGACCGCGAAACGCGGCAAGGATCGATTCGAGGCGCCGGGCATCGATATCGGGCACCGGCCGGCGTGCCAGCACTGCGCCGTCGGCATCCGCCGAGTCGGTAGTCACACCCAGCCGGGCAACGGCGGTGTAGCGCTTGTCGGCATCCAGCAACCAGCCACTGACCTTGGTGGCTTCGCCGAAACACAGCACCAACAAACCGCTGGCCAGCGGATCGAGGCTGCCGGTGTGACCGGCCTTGCGGGCGTCCAGCAGCTTCGACACACGCCGAAGCGCCCGATTGGATGTCACCCCGGTGGGTTTATCCAGCAGGATGATGCCGTCGATATCGCGCCCGCGTCGTCTGGCCATGCGCCGGATCAATCACCGATCGACGGATCGTCACCATCACCGACCGCATCATCGATCAGCCGGGTCAGCCGCGCCCCCCGGTCGAATACCGGGTCGTAGTGGAAACGCAGCGCCGGCACGGTACGAAGCCGCATGCGGCTGGCCAGTTGACGACGCAGAAAACCGGCGGCCCCGCTGAGGGCGTCCGCCATCTGCCGCGATGCCGCCTCGTCCATCCCGAGGCCGGTGACATAGACCTCGGCATAGCCCAGGTCGCGGCTCACCCGGACCTCCGAGACGGTCACCGACCCCACCCGCGGGTCGCGGATTTCATCACGGATGAGCTCGGCCAGCTCGCGCTGGATCTGGTCGGCAACCCGCCGGGTACGAGAGAAGTCCCTGGGCATCCGGTGCGCTAGAGCGAACGCTCGATGGTGATGCGCTCGTAGCACTCGATCTGGTCACCGGCCCGCACATCGTTGTAGTTGCGCACGCCGATGCCGCATTCGGTCCCCGACTGCACTTCTTTGACGTCGTCCTTGAAGCGCCGCAGCGACTCGAGTTCGCCCTCGAAGACCACCACATTGTCGCGCAACACCCGGATCGGGTTGCTGCGCCGGACCACACCGTCCACCACCAGACAGCCGGCGATCTGGCCAAGCTGCGACGAGCGAAAGACATCCCGCACCTCGGCGGTGCCGATGATCTGCTCCTGGGTTTCCGGCTCGAGCATCCCGCTGATGGCGTTGCGCAGCTGATCGATGGCGTCGTAGATGATGCTGTAGTAATGCAGCTCGACGTCATTGTCCTGGGCAAGCCGGCGCGCCTTGGCATCGGCCCGCACGTTGAAGCCGATCAAAAGCGCTTCGGAGGCCATCGCCAGGTTGACATCGGACTCGTTGATCGCGCCCACCCCGGTCGCCACCGGGGTGATGCGCACCTCATCGGTGGACAGGTTGGTGAGCGACTGGGTCAGCGCCTCCACCGAGCCCTGGACATCGCCTTTGACAACCAGGTTGACGGTTTTAACGTCCTGATCCTGGATGTGCGAGAAAAGCTCGTCCATCTTGGCGGCCTTCTGGGCCTGCAGCCGCTTGTCGCGACTCTTCTCGCGACGATAGTCGGCAAGCTCGCGGGCCTTTTTCTCGTCCTCGACCACCAGCACTTCGTCACCGGCCTCGGGCAGACCCGAAAGGCCAAGCACCACCGCCGGCGTGGACGGGCCGGCGGATTTCACCCGCTCGCCCCGTTCATCGAGCAGCGCCCGGACCCGGCCGAACTCGGTCCCCGAGAGGATGGTATCGCCCTGCCGCAGCACACCATTCTGGACCAGCACCGTCGCCACCGGGCCACGGCCGCGATCCAGACTGGACTCGACCACGATGCCGGCACCGGGGCAGTCGACCACGGCCTTGAGCTCGAGCAGCTCGGCCTGCAAGGCCACCGCCTCGAGCAGGGTCTCGACACCGGTGCCATTGAGCGCGGAGCAGTCGATGAACTGGGTATCGCCGCCCCATTCCTCGGGGATGACTTCCCGGGCAGCCAGTTCATTCTTTACCCGGTCCGGATCGGCGTCTTCGCGGTCCATTTTGTTGACCGCCACAACGATGGGCACACCGGCGGCGCGGGCGTGTTTGACCGCCTCTTCGGTCTGGGGCATCACGCCGTCGTCGGCGGCCACCACCAGGATGACCACATCCGTGACCTGGGCGCCACGGGCCCGCATGGCCGTAAACGCCTCGTGGCCCGGCGTGTCAAGGAACGTCAGCTCGCCCCGGTCGGTGGGCACCTTGTAGGCGCCGATATGCTGGGTGATGCCGCCGGCCTCGCCAGCCGCGACCTTGGCGCGCCGGATATAATCGAGCAGCGTGGTCTTGCCGTGGTCGACGTGGCCCATGATGGTGACCACCGGCGGCCGTGGCGCCTCGGTGCCCGTCGGTTCGGTGGCCTGGCTCAGCACCTCTTCTTCGAGGTCGTCTTCGCGCACGATGTGCGGGCGGTGGCCGAGCTCTTCGACCAGCAGCACGGCGGTGTCCTGGTCGATGGCCTGGTTGATGGTGGCCATGACGCCCTGCTTCATCATCTCCTTGATCAGGTCCGCGGCCTTGACGCTCATGCGCTGGGCCAGCTCGCCGACGGTGATGCTCTCGGGCACCTGAACATCCCGCACCACGGGGGCGGTGGGCTTTTCGAACTCCTGCTGGATGGCGGAGCTGGCGGCACCGGCGGTGCCACCGCGCCGGCCGCCACCGGCGGCTTTCTTGCGCGCCTTGCCCTTACCGCGGGCGGCCTTGCGAGCGGCCCGCTCTTCAGCCTCACGCTCGCGCTTGGCCTCGGCCTCGAGCCGCTTGCGCTCTTTTTCGTCCTCGATCTCTTTTTTGCGCGCCGCCTCGGAATCGGTCTTTTGCTGCTCGGCCTCGAGATCGGCAATGGAGGTTGCCTCCGCGCTTGCCGCGTCCTCGGACTCGCTCGACTGCGCCTCGTCGGCCGGCTCCTCGGCGGCGGACGATGCTTCGGCGGCTTCGGCCTCACGCGCGGCCTTGGCCTCGGCCTCCTGGCGGGCCTTTTCCTCGGCCTCCTGGCGTGCCGCCTCGGCTGCCTTGATGTCCGCCAACAGGGCGCGCTCCAGCACCTGGGCGTCCTGCTCGGCCGCCTCGGCCTCGACCACGCTGCGCTTGACGTAGGTGCGCTTCTTGCGGACCTCGACGTTCACCGTCTTGCCGGTCGCCGCCCGACTGCCGCGCGCAGCGCGCTTCTCGCCGCCGCCGGCGGGCACCTTGAGCTGGCTGTGGCTGCGTCGCTTGAGCGTGATCTGTGACGGTGTCCCCACCTCGCCCTCTTCGCGCTGCCCGTGGGTCTGGCGGATGTGCTCGAGCAACGTGGTCTTTTCCGATTCGGAGAACTCCGCATCCGGATCATCGGTTGACAGTCCCGCCTCTCGCAGCTGCATCAGAAGCCGGTCCAGGGGGACACCTGTTTTTTCGGCAAAATCTCTGACCGTGCTCTGTGACATATTCATTCCCTCCGTCCCGGACAACCGGGCTTAGGCCTGGGTATCACCCTCGTCGGCAAACCAGGGCTCCCGCGCCTTCATGATCAGGGCACCCGCGCGTTCGGCGTCGATGCCCTCGATATCCACCAAATCGTCCACCGACTGCTCGGCGAGGTCTTCCATGGTACGGATGCCCTGCGCCGCCAGTGTCCTGGCTGTCGCCTCGTCCATCCCCTCCATGCCGAGCAGGTCCTCGGCCGGCTCCGACGCCGATTCGGCGTCGGCCTCGCGATTGGCCAACACATCCCGTGCGCGCTGGCGCAGGGCGTTGACCAGGTCTTCGTCGAAACCTTCGACTTCGAGCAACTCGGTGACCGGCACATAGGCCACCTCTTCGATGCTCGAGAAGCCTTCCTCGACCAGCAGCCCGGCGACGTCTTCGTCGACATCCAGCTCGCGGACGAACATATCCACCAACTCGGCAGCCTCGGCTTCGCTCTTGGCCTCGGCCTCCTCGGCGGTCATGACGTTGAGCTCCCAGTGGGTCAGTTCGCTGGCCAGCCGGACGTTCTGCCCGCCCCGACCAATGGCCTGGGAGAGCTGGTCCTCGCCCACGGCGATGTCCATGCTGCCGCGTTCTTCGTCCACGACGATCGATTCGACCTCGGCCGGAGCCATGGCGTTGATTACAAACTGAGCCGGATTATCGTTCCAGAGGATGATATCGATCCGTTCGCCGGCCAGTTCGTTGGATACCGCCTGCACCCGTGAACCCCGCATTCCCACACAAGCGCCCACCGGATCGATACGGCTGTCCAGCGCATTGACCGCGATCTTGGCCCGCAGGCCTGGGTCCCGGGCTGCGCCGAGGATTTCGAGCAGGTCCTGGCCAACCTCCGGCACCTCGATCTTGAACAGCTCGACCAGAAACTCCGGCGCCGAGCGGCTGGCGAAAAGCTGCGGGCCACGGGTTTCTTCGCGGACTTCGCGCAACCAGGCCCGCAGCCGGTCACCGGGTCGGACCGCCTCGCGCGGGATCATCTCTTCACGCGGGATGAACGCTTCGGCATTGTCGCCCAGATCCAGATACACATTGCCGCGCTCGGCCCGCTTGACGATGCCGGTGATGAGCTCGCCGGCACGCCCGCGATAGGCCTCGACCACTTTGGCCCGTTCGGCTTCGCGAACCTTCTGGACAATGACCTGCTTGGCAGCCTGCGCGGCGATGCGACCGAACTCCACCGACTCCATGGGCTGTTCGATGAACTCGCCCACATCCAGGGCAGGATCGGTCTGCCGGGCCTCACTCAGCGGAATCTGCTGATCCGGGAATTCGATTTCGGTCTCATCGTCCACCACTTCCCAGCGCCGGAAGGTTTCGTAGTCTCCGGTCTGCCGGTCCACGGCCACCCGGGCGGCGATTTCACCCTCGTGACGCTTCTGGGTTGCCGAGGCCAGCGCCGCCTCGATGGCCTCGAAGATGACCTCCTGCTCGACGCCTTTTTCATTGGCGATCGCATCGACCACCAGCAGAATTTCCTTGCTCATCGTTCTGCGTTCTCCCGATGGGTCCCGTTTCAGGGCTCCAGCTCTACATGCGCGCGATCGATCGCCGCTATCGGCACGGCAACCGTCTCGCCCTGTTCTTCGATCAACACCGCCTCATCCTGCAGCCCGAGCAGCCGGCCGGCGTAGCGCCGACGCCCGTCAATGCGTTCACGCAGCTTGATGCGGATGGCTTCGCCTGCAAACCGGTCATAGTCGGCGGTCTTGAAGATCGGCCGGTCCAGCCCCGGGGAGGAGACCTCCAGCAGGTATTCGCCCGCAATGGGATCTTCGACATCGAGCACACCACTGACCTGATGGCTGACCCGGGCGCAGTCATCCACATCCACCCCGTGCGCCGAGTCGATGAACACGCGGAGCACCGACTCTTTGCCGCTGGGGTGATACTCCACGCCCACCAGCTCGTAGCCAAGGCCCTCGACAACGGGCGTCAACAGGTTGATCACACTCTCCGGCGCTTTCATGTCTCCCGATCCGGTCTCTGGCCGGAACAAAAAATGGGCCCGAGGCCCATTTCCAGTGCCGGCCGCCTGCGGCGCCGGCAAAAAAAAAGGCCGCAAGCGGCCTTCTCGAAGATGCCTATTTGGTAGCGGGGGCAGGATTTGAACCTGCGACCTTCGGGTTATGAGCCCGACGAGCTACCGGACTGCTCCACCCCGCAACCGACAATCACTAGGATAGCCATGGGACGCGGGTTTTTCAAGCGCTCGTCCGGCGGCGACGTCGACGCAAACGGCGTCGCAGGTCGTGCCGGTAGATGAACCCCGGCATGGCAAAGACGGCAAACAGGCAAAGCGCGATAACCCAGAACTCCCAGCCCTGAGACTGAAGCTCGCCCTGGGTGCGGTATTCGAGACCGGCACCGGCGAGGACGATGAGGACAAACATCACCATCCACTCGAGAAGCCGTATCCACTCGCGCTTGCCACGCCCCCGCGCCGCCCAGACGAAGGCGATACGCTCGGTGGCCCATGGCAGATTGGCAGCCAGCACCGCCAGCAGCAGCAAAACAACAATGGCCGCGCCGGTGCTCATCGACTAGCCCAGACCAAAGACCGCCCGGCAGGTTGCGATCAACGTATCCGGAAACAGGCCGAGCAGCAGCACCGCGCCGCCGTTGGCCCACATCAGCACCTGCTGCCCCGATGTCGCCTCGACCGGTTGGGGCGAGTCGACACGGTCAAAGTACACGGCCTTGAGTACACGCAGATAATAGAACGCACCGATCACTGCAAAGACCACGGCCAGTACGGCAAGCCAGATCAGTCCGGCTTCGACCAGCGCACTGAGTACCAGCCACTTGGCGTAAAAGCCCACGGTCCCCGGGATCCCGGTCATCGAAAACATCAAAAGCAGCATGACCAGCGCATAACCGCCATGACGGTCATTGAGCCCGCTGAGATCGTCGATCATGTCGGCCTCGAACCCCCGACGCGAGAGCAACATGATCATGCCGAAAGCGCCCGCGGCCATGATTCCGTAACTGATCGCGTAGAAAAGCGCCGCGGCATAACCCTCGTCGCTGCCGGCGACCAGACCGAGAAACAGAAAGCCGATGTGCGAGACCGTCGAGTAGGCCAGCATGCGCTTGAAACTCGTCTGTACCAGCGCGAAGAGATTGCCCACCACCAGCGATCCGGCCGCGAGGATGATCCCCATCACCTGCCATTGCGCGTGCAGATCGCCGAGTCCATCAACCATCAACCGCAGGAACAACGCCAGGGCCGCCACCTTGGGCGCGGTGCCCAGGAAGGCCGTGACCGCCGTCGGTGCCCCCTGGTAGACGTCGGGCACCCACATGTGGAACGGCGCGGCACCGAACTTGAAGGCGATGCCAACAAGCGCAAAGGTCATGCCAAAGGCGAGAAGCAGGTTGTCCCCCGCCAGGGCCGCAGCGGCGATGTCATCGATGAGCAGGCTGCCCGCGGCACCGTAGATCATCGACATGCCATAGAGCAGCATGCCCGAGGACAGCGCCCCGAGGATGAAGTATTTCATCGCCGCCTCGGCCCCGATCCGGCTGTCGCGGTCGAAGGCGACCATGGCGTAGAGGCTGAGCGAGAGCAGCTCCAGGCCCATGTAGAGCACCAGCAGGGACGATGCCGAGGCCATGACGAACATGCCCAGTGTCGCGGTGAGCACCAGCAGATAGATCTCACCCTTGAGCAGATCCCGGTCACGCAGGTAGTCCCGCCCGTAGCCAAGGGTGATGATGGTCAGCCCGGCGATCGCCACCTTGAGCACGGCAGCCAGGCTGTCACTGATGTACATACCGTTGAAGGTGATGACCGCATCGCCGCCCCAGTGGGTGTGAATCGCCAGTGCCATGGCGCCGACCAGCGTTGCCTGGGTCAGGTAGAAGGCCAGCAGCGACTCCCCGCCGCGGTCGAACAGATCGGCGATGAGCACCACGCAGAGCATGACCCCGAGCCAGATCTCCGGGGCGGCCAGTGCAAATTGGGGCATCTCAAAGGGCATGTTGATCCTCGGGCCAGGGCTAGAAGGTGGGCACCACGATACGGAACAGGGCGTCGAGCGAGGGTTCCATCACCTCGACAAGCGGTGCCGGGTAGACACCAACGGCAATGATCACCACCGCAAGGGTCCCCAGTAGCAACCGTTCGCGCGGCGTCACGTCGGTGAGCGCGTCGACGTTTTCGTTGTCGACCTCGCCGTAGACCACCCGCTTGATCATCCAAAGGCTGTAGGCCGCGCCGAGAATCAGGGTCAACGCGGCGATGGCGGCATACCAGAACCCGGCCTGGAAGCTGGCCAGCACAATCATGAACTCACCGACAAAACCGGACGTGCCCGGCAGACCCGCGTTGGCCATGGCAAAAAGCACGAAGAATCCGGCAAAGACCGGCATTTTACTGGCCACACCGCCGTAGTCGGCGATCCGACGGGAGTGCATGCGATCGTAGAGCACGCCTACGCACAGAAACATGGCCGCCGAGACAAACCCGTGGGAGATCATCTGCACCATGCCGCCTTCAAGCGCCAGCAGCGCCCCATCGCGGCTGCCGCTGCCGGCGAGGATACGAAAGATCAGGAAAAACCCCAGGGTGACAAATCCCATGTGGGCGATGGACGAGTAGGCGATCAGCTTTTTGAGATCGGCCTGCACCATCGCCACCAGCCCGATGTAGACCACCGCGATCAGCGACAGACCAATCAAAAGCCAATCCAGAGCCATACTCGCCTCGGGGGCGATGGGCAGCGAAAAGCGCAAAAATCCATAGCCGCCGATCTTGAGGGTGATCGCCGCCAGGATCACCGAGCCCCCGGTGGGGGCCTCGACGTGGGCGTCGGGCAGCCAGGTATGGACCGGAAACATGGGCACCTTGACGGCAAATGCCGCCAGAAACGCCAGAAACAGCACCATCTGTGTCGCCAGTGGCAACTGCAGGCCGTAGAAATCCTGAATGGCAAAGCTGCCCGCCTCGGTGCGCAGGTAAATGAGGGCGATGAGCATCATCACCGATCCGAGGAAGGTGTAGAGGAAGAACTTCAGCGTTGCATAGATGCGGTTCGGGCCACCCCAGATGCCGATAATCAAGAACATCGGGATGAGCATGGCCTCGAAGAAAACATAAAAGAGGATGGCATCCAGCGCGCTGAACACGCCGATCATGATCCCCTCCATGATCAAAAAGGCGGCCAGATACTGCGCGGGTTTGTACTGCACGACCTCCCAGGCGGCGACCACCACCAGCAGCGTGGCAAAGGCGGTCAGCACCACCAGCGGCATGGAGATGCCATCGACACCCAGGTAGTACTGTATGCCAAAGGCACTGATCCAGTCCGCCTGCTCAACAAACTGCATGCCGGCCACACCGGCTTCGAACGCCACCCACAGCCCCACCGCGAGTCCGAACACCAGCGCCGCGACCCCCAGGGCAAACCAGCGCGCACGCGCGGCATCATCCCGTCCGGCTACCAGTACGCCGATCCCCCCGAGCACCGGCAGCCAGACCAACAGGCTTAACAAAGGCCATCCCTCCAACATCTCAGAACCATCCCTGCCAGCGCCCGACAAACACCGTCAGCAGCAACAGCAGCCCGATGATCATCGCGAAGGCGTAGTGGTAGAGGTACCCGGACTGCACCCCACGCAGCCCCTGCGCCAGCCGCCCGATGGTGCGGGCGGTGCCATTGACGATGACCCCGTCGATAATCGCCTGATCGCCGCCACGCCAGAAAAGCGCCCCCAGCTGCCGGCCACCGCCGGCAAAGCCGTTGCGGTAGAGTTCATCAAATCCGTATTTGCGCTCGAGCACGCCGATCAGCGGTGCCATCGGTCGGGTCAGCGCCGGCCGCAGATCGGGCCGGGCGATGTAGAAAAACCAGGCCACCACCGCGCCCGCCACGGCCAGCCAGAATGCAGGGTTGACCGCCGCATGCAGCCCGAAAGCCAACGGGCCGTGGAAGGTTTCACCCTTTTTGGCGAGCACATCGTTGCCACTCAGAACGTGAATGGCCCCATCAAAGAAACCGCCGAAGAGCATCGGCTCGATGGTGAAATAGCCGATCACCACCGATGGCACCGCCAGCGCCACCAGCGGCCACTGCATCACCGGCAGGACATAGCCGGGCAGATGGCTCATGTGGGCCTTGGCGTGGGGGTCGATCCGCTCCTCACCCCAGAAGACCATGAAATACAGGCGGAAACTGTACAAAGCGGTGATGAACACCCCCAGCAATACCGCCCAGTAGGCGAATCCCGCGCCGAAGCGGTCCGCGGCATGGACGGCCTCGATGATCACGTCCTTGGAGTAGTAGCCCGAGAAAAACGGCGTGCCGACCAGCGCCAGGGTGCCCAGAAGCATGGTGATATGGGTCATCGGCAGGTAGCGGCGCAGATTGCCCATCCGACGCATGTCCTGCTCGTGGTGCAGGGCCACGATAACCGCCCCCGCGCCGAGGAACAGCAGCGCCTTGAAAAAGGCATGGGTCATCAGGTGGAAAACACCCGCGGCGTAGGCCGAAGCGCCCAGGGCCACGAACATGTACCCGAGCTGCGAGAGTGTGGAATAGGCGATCACCCGCTTGATGTCGTTCTGGACCAGCCCGACAAGCCCCATGAAAAGCGCGGTCACGGCGCCGAGAACCAGCACCACCGACAGCGCCGCATCCGAGAGCTCGAAAATCGGCGACATCCGGGCCACCAGAAAGATGCCGGCAGTGACCATGGTGGCGGCGTGGATCAGCGCGGAGATGGGTGTCGGCCCCTCCATGGAGTCGGGCAGCCAGACATGCAAGGGCACCTGCGCCGATTTGCCCATGGCACCGATGAAAAGCAATACGCCGGCGACGGTGGCCACCAGGGCCTCGGTGCCGAAGATCGACAGACTCATGTCCGGTCGCAGGGTGGCGGCGGCGAACACCTCGCCGTAGTCCAGGCTGCCGTAGTACATCAACACCGCGGCGATGCCGAGCAGAAAGCCAAAATCGCCGACCCGGTTGACCAGAAACGCCTTGAGGTTGGCGAAGATCGCCGATTCCTTGCGGTAGTAGAAGCCGATGAGCAGGTAGGAAACCAGCCCGACCGCCTCCCAGCCAAAGAAAAGCTGCAGGAAGTTATTGGCCATCACCAGCATCAGCATGGCGAAGGTAAAAAGATTGATATAGCTGAAAAAGCGCTGGTAGCCGGCGTCGTCATGCATGTAACCGATGGTGTAGACATGCACCGCCAGCGAGACGCTGGTGACCACCACCATCATGAGCGCTGTCAACCGGTCGATCAGAAAGCCGACTTCGAGGCTCAGCCCGCCAACCTGTGCCCACTGATAGAGGGTTTCGTCGAAAACCGGTGCCCCGCCCCAGACATGCTGGTAGAGCACCCAGAGCGAGCCCAGCGCCGAGACGGCGACCGCCGCCACGGCAATCCGCGCGGCATTGGATCGGCCGATGAAATGGCCGGCCAGTCCGGCGACGGCGGCACCGAGCAGCGGTGCGAGGACGACAAGCAGATAGATGGTCTTCATCGCCTAGCCCCGCATGCTGTCCAGATCGCCGACATTGATCGTGTCCCGGTTGCGGAACAGGACCACCAGGATCGCCAGGCCGATGGCCGACTCGGCCGCGGCCACGGTGAGAATGAAAAAGACAAAGACCTGGCCGTGGATATCGCCGAGGAAATGGGAAAAGGCAATGAAGTTGAAATTCACCGCCAGCAGGATGAGTTCGATGGACATCAAAAGCACAATGGCGTTTTTACGATTGAGGAATATCCCTGCCATTCCGATCGCAAAAAGCAGTGCGCTGAGTGCCAGGTAGTCTGAGAGCGCTAACATGGGGTTCCCGGTTGAGTTTATCGTTCGTCGTCGACTTCGCTTGGCATTCTCACCAACCGCAGGCGGTCATCCTTGCGGGTGCGTACCTGGGCTGAAATATCCTGATGCTTGGTATCGGCGCGCCGCCGATGGGTCAGCATGATCGCCGCGATGATGGCCAGCAGCAGCACGATGGCGGCGAGCTCGAACGGATAGACATAGACGGTGTAGAGCACACTGCCGAGCAGTCGGATATTGTTGCCCTCTCCAGCCGTCTCGGCTGCCGCGGCATCGGCCAGCGCCAGGGACACCTGCCCCTCACCCACTCCCGCGCCGATCACCAGCAGCATCTGCAGCACCATCACCACACCGACCAACGCCCCCAGCGGCAGGTAACGGGCAAACCCCTCGCGGATCACCGAGATGTTGATATCGAGCATCATCACGACGAACAAGAAAAGCACCATCACCGCCCCGACATAGACCAGCACCAGGGCGATACCAAGAAACTCTGCCTCGGCCAGCAGCCAGAGTGCGGCGCTGGTGAAGAACGCCAGAACCAGCGACAGCGCCGAATGCACCGGATTGCGCGCCGTGATGACCAGCATCGCGGCCATCAGCAGAATCGCCGCGAAGACGTAGAAAATTACCTTCTCGATCACTTTGTGCCCTCGGCTTCGCCGGTTCTAGCGGTACGGTGCGTCCGCCGCCCGGTCTTCTGCCAGCTGTGCTTCGTATTGATCCCCAACCGCGAGCAGATCGCTTTTGTGCATGATCTGCTCGCCGCGCTGTTCGAAATGATACTCGTGGATGCGGGTCTCGACGATGGAGTCGACGGGGCAGGACTCCTCGCAGAACCCGCAGTAAATGCATTTAAAAAGGTCGATGTCATAGCGCGTGGTCCGACGGGTTCCGTCGTCACGCTGCTCGGACTCGATGGTGATCGCCAGTGCCGGGCAGACCGCCTCGCAGAGCTTGCAGGCAATGCACCGCTCCTCGCCGTTGGGATAGCGACGCAGCGCATGCAGTCCGCGAAACCGCGGCGACTGCGGCGCCTTCTCCTCGGGGTATTCGAGGGTGTATTTGGCGTCAAACAGATGCTTGCCGGTCAGCCGCATCCCCTTGAGCAGCTCGGTGAGCATGAAAGTACTGAAGAATTCCTTGACTGCCTGCATGGTCACACTCGCTGTCAGAACCAGGGCCCGAAATCGGTGAGGATCATACCCGAAACCACCACCAGCCAGACCACCGTGACCGGTATCAACACCTTCCACCCCAGGCGCATGATCTGATCATACCGGTAGCGCGGGAATGTGCCCCGGAACCAGATATAGAGAAACAGAAATACACAGGTCTTGAGCACGAACCAGACAATGCCCGGCACCCAGGCAAACATCGGCCCGAGCAGCGGTAACCCGTGGAAGGGCGAATACCAGCCGCCCAGAAACATAATGGCCGCCAGTCCCGAGATGAGGATCATGTTGGCGTACTCGGCCAGAAAGAAGATCGCAAAGGCCATGCCCGAGTACTCGACGTGAAACCCGGCCACGATCTCCGACTCGCCCTCGGCGACATCAAAGGGCAGGCGGTTGGTTTCGGCCACGCCGGAAATCCAGTAGACGACAAACAATGGCAACAGCGGCAGCCAGAACCAGTTCCAGATCGGCCCCTCCTGGGCGCGAATGATTTCGCCCATGTTGAGGCTGCCGGCGGCCATGAGCACCCCCACCAGGGCAAAGCCCATGGCGATCTCGTACGAAACCACCTGCGCCCCGGCCCGCAGGGCACCGAGCAGGGCGTATTTGGAGTTGGACGCCCAGCCGGCGAGGATAATGCCGTAGACCCCCATCGAGGTCATCGCCAGCACATAGAGCAGCCCGGCGTTGATATCGGCAATCACCAGCCCGTCGCCGAGCGGCAGGACCGCCCAGGCGGCCAGCGCCGGCATGATCGAGAGCATGGGCGCGAGCACGAACAAAAACCGGTTGGCGTTCTGCGGCAGCACCACCTCTTTCATCAGCAGCTTGAGGGCATCGGCGATGGGCTGGAGCAGGCCGTGCCAGCCCACTCGGTTGGGCCCGCGCCGCAGCTGCATGGCGCTGATGATCTTGCGCTCGGCATACGTCATGTACGCCACCGCCAGGAAAAGCGGGATGACCAGGGCCACGATCTTGGCCATGATCCAGCTGAGCTCGATCAGCCCGCTCATTCGCCGCCTCCGTCGACCCGCAGGGTCGCCGGGCCGATCAGACCCCCCAACCCCTCGCTCTGGCCCAGACCGGCTGCCAGCCAGAATGTGCCGGCGGGCACCTGCTCGCTCGGGCGTGCCGATACGGCCCGGGTGACACCCGCCTGCTCGACCACCACCGAATCGCCCTCGGCAATCCCAAGCCGCTCGGCGTCCTCGCGGGCGATCTCGGCCACGGCCTCACCGGCATGCACCGACGCCTGCAGCGAGGGCGCATGGCGGACCAGCGGATCGCCGCCGAACATCGCCGGCCAGCCCACGCGCAGCATCCCCTCCACCGGCCGGGGTGCGGGCGCGCCGTCCGCCGCCGGAGTCGCCGCCTTGACCTCACCGGCCACGGCGCGGATTTCGTGATGGATCTCATCCGGTGCCTGGTAGTTAAAGCCGTCCAGCTCGAGGACATTGGCCAGCACGCGCAGCACTCGCCATCCCGGCCGGGCGTCGCCCTGGGGCTTGGCACAGCCCGCGAATGTCTGCCACTGCCCCTCGGCATTGACCAGTGTCCCCGCCGTCTCGCCCAGGGTAGCCACCGGCAGCAGGACATCGGCCTGGGCCCGGAGTGCCGGCGAATCGTAGGCCGCC
>Ga0209937_1000338_pt1 | contig 15373 bp, 12 predicted proteins | sample SalPon1_B_H2O_MG_FD_185699 | JGI IMG/M metagenome (GOLD analysis project Ga0209937, IMG submission 185699) | Salt pond water microbial communities from South San Francisco under conditions of wetland restoration - Salt Pond MetaG R1_B_H2O_MG... | ecosystem: Environmental > Aquatic > Non-marine... | reverse complement strand
TGCCGTCCGGGTCGGTCACCGCGATCTCGTGGGGCCCGACAAAGCGAGCTGGTCCTTTGAGGATGGGGACGTCGTTGCGCAGGTAAAACCGACTGCGCAGCCCGACCTGGTCGTCGATCACCTGACGGGCATGGCCCAGCATGGTGGGAAAGGACAGATGGCGGGGCTCGCCGGCTTTGCGAAAGAGCGGCGAGTCGTTGTACTCCATCAGTCGCCGGATGTTGTGACGGAGCGCTTTGGAGGGGATGGTGCCCCAGTGAGTGCAGCCGCCGCCCACCTCCTGGTAGCGCTCGACCATGGCCACCGACCGGCCGCTTTTGGCCAGTTTCATCGCGGCGCCTTCGCCGCCCGGCCCGCTGCCCAGTACGATTGCGTCGAAATGCATCTCTGCCATTGCCGTTGCCCTGCGATGCCAACCGGCGATTTTAGCAGCTCGTGGCGCATGCTTCATGGGGGGACCGGAGCTTGCGCGGGTTTAAAGGGTCGCGACGCTGGTTTATTTTAGCGAGCCATCCGTCCACGACAGAAAAACCACCAACGAGGAAGAGGTCATGAGCGAGCGCGTCGAAGCCGCCGGGTTGCAGATTGCCAAACCCCTTTATGAACTGATCAACCGCGAGGCCATTCCGGGCACCGGCGTTGACGCCGATGCCTTCTGGCAGGGGCTGGCGGCCATTGTCGGCGATCTCGGGCCCCGCAATGCGGCGCTGCTCGAGCGACGCGAGGCGCTGCAGGCCCGGATCGATCAGTGGCACCGCGATAACCCCGGCCGCCATGCCGATCCTGCCTACCGGGCGTTTCTCGAAGAGATCGGCTACCTCGAGGCCGACCCGGGCGAGGTGGCGGTGACCACGGCCAACGTCGACCGCGAGGTGGCCGAGGTCGCCGGCCCGCAGCTGGTGGTGCCGGTCAACAACGCCCGCTATGCCCTCAACGCCGCCAACGCCCGATGGGGCAGCCTCTACGACGCGCTCTACGGCACGGATGTCATCCCCGAGGACGACGGTGCCGAGAAAACCCGCGGCTTCAACCCCGAGCGGGGCCGGCGTGTGGTCGCCTGGGCCGCCGCCTTTCTGGATGCCAATTTCCCCCTGGCCGCCGGCAGCCATGCCGATGTGACCGCCTATCGGGTGGTCGCCGGCCAGTCCGGCCATGTCCTCTCGGTGACCCTCGAGGGTGCGGGGGAGACCGGCCTCAAGGACCCGGGGCAGTTCGCGGGGTTTGCCGGCGGCGAGCAACCATCGGCGGTATTGCTTCGCAACAATGGCCTGCATGCCGAGATCAGCATTGATGCCGAGGATCCCATCGGCCAGAACCATCCGGCCGGCGTGCGCGACGTCATACTCGAGTCGGCGGTCACGGCGATCCAGGACTGCGAAGATTCGGTGGCCGCCGTCGATGGCGAGGACAAGGCGCTGGTCTATCGCAACTGGCTGGGCCTGATGCGGGGCGATCTGCAAGAGACCTTCTACAAGCAGGGGCATCCCGTCACCCGCCAGCTCAACCCGGATCGACGCTACACCGGCGCGGATGGCGAGCCGCTGACGCTGCCGGGGCGCAGTCTGATGCTGGTGCGTAACGTGGGGCATCTGATGAGCACGCCGGCGGTGCTGGATGCCCAAGGCAACGAGCTGCCCGAGGGCATGCTCGATGCCATGTGCACTTCGCTGATTGCCATGCATGATCTCCAGCGCGAGGGTGGTAACAGTCGCACCGGCAGTGTCTATATCGTCAAGCCCAAGATGCACGGGCCGGACGAGGTCGCGTTGACCGTCGAGCTTTTCAGCCGGGTCGAGCAGGTGCTTGGTCTGCCCGCCAACACCCTCAAGGTAGGTGTGATGGACGAGGAGCGGCGCACCACGCTCAACCTCAAGGCCTGCATCAACGCCGCCCGCGAACGGCTGATCTTCATCAACACGGGTTTTCTTGACCGCACCGGCGATGAGATCCACACCAGCATGGCAGCCGGCCCCATGATCCGAAAAGGCGAGATGAAGCAGTCGCGGTGGCTGAATGCCTACGAGGACTGGAACGTCGACACCGGTCTGGACTGCGGCTTGCCGGGACATGCGCAGATCGGCAAGGGGATGTGGGCCATGCCCGATCGCATGGCCGATATGCTCGAAGCCAAGATCGGCCACCCCCGCGCCGGCGCGAACTGCGCCTGGGTGCCCTCGCCGACGGCGGCGACGCTCCATGTCACCCACTACCACCAGGTCGATGTGCGCGACCAGCAAAAGGCCCTCGCCGGCGGTCACCGCAGCAGCATGGATGATCTGTTGACCATCCCGGTGGCGGATAACCCGGACTGGGGCGAAGACGAGATCCGTGCCGAACTGGAGAACAACTGCCAGGGCATCCTTGGCTACGTGGTGCGGTGGATCGATCACGGCGTGGGCTGCTCGAAGGTGCCGGACATCAGCGATGTCGGGTTGATGGAAGACCGCGCCACCCTGCGCATCTCCAGTCAGCACATCGCCAACTGGCTCCACCACGGGATCGTCTCGGCGGATCAGGTCATGGAGACGATGAAGCGCATGGCTGCAGTGGTGGACCGGCAGAATGCCGACGACCCAACCTACCAGCCGATGGCGCCGGCGTTTGACGGGGTCGCCTTCCAGGCTGCCTGTGATCTGGTTTTCAAGGGCCGCGAGCAGCCCAGTGGCTATACCGAGCCGCTGCTCCATGCCCACCGGCTCGCACTCAAGGCCCGGTCGGCGGGTTGAGCCAAATGGCACAGACCATTTGCGAGCGGGGCACAGATATGGTCTAGTCGTTGGCCAGACCAATTTGCCCCGACAATCCGTCGGGCAACGGGTCTAGCGAGAGCGCCCTGCGGGGCGGTTTTCCTGAAACTGGAGGAGAGAAGCAATGACCGATTCCAAAGTGGAGAGCGTCAAGAGAGACGCGGCGCAGCCCGATGGCTCCCGCCGTAAATTCCTCAAAGGCAGCCTTGCCGCCGCCGGAGGGGTCGCCGCCGGCACCACGATCGTCGGGGCACCGTATGTCAACGCCCAGTCGCCGCTCGTGCTCAAGATGCAGACTGCCTGGGGAGGCGGCAACATCTGGAACGATTTCGCCCGCGAGTATGTGGATCGGGTCCACAGCATGTCCGGTGGCCGGATCCAGATCGACCTGTTGCCCTCCGGGGCCGTGGTCAAGGCCTTCCAGGTGATGGATGCTGTGAGTGACGGGGTGTTGGATATCGGTCACGACGTGCCCGTCTACTGGTATGGCAAGAACAAGGCCGCCTCGCTCTTTGGCACTGGTCCGGTCTGGGGCGGTGACGCCAACAACATGCTGGCCTGGTGGTATGCCGGTGGCGGCCGCGAGCTCTACCGCGAGCTGACCCAGGACATCATGGGGCTCAACGTGGTTGGCATGTTCGGCTTCCCGATGCCCTCGCAGCCGTTCGGCTGGTTCAAGGACGCCGATGTCACCACGGTCCAGGACATCCAGGGCCTGAAGTACCGCACCGTGGGCCTGGCCGCCGATCTGCTCCAGGAGATGGGCATGGCCGTCGCCCAGCTGCCCGGTGGCGAAATCGTCCCGGCCATGGAGCGCGGCGTCATCGACGCGTTCGAGTTCAACAACCCGTCTTCGGATAGTGACTTCGGCGCCCAGGACGTCGCCAAGAACTACTACCTCGGCTCGTATCATCAGGCCAGTGAGTCGTTCGAGTGGCTGTTCAACCGGGATATGCTCGAGAGCCTGGACGACGATCTGCAGGCCATCCTCATGCATGCCGTCGAGGCGACATCGACGTCCAACACGGCCAGCGCGCTGGACCGTTACTCGGCGGATCTCGAGGCGCTTCAGACCGAATCCGGTGTCACCGTGCATCGGACCTCGGACGACATCCTGGCCGCGCAGCTCGAGGCCTGGAGCACCCTCATCCCGACGCTGGAAGAGGACAGCTTCATGCGCCGCGTGATGGAGAGCCAGAAGGAGTGGGTGGAGCGCACCGTGTTCTACGAGCTCATGAACCAGCCGGATCTGCAGCTCGCTTACGAGCACTTCTTCCCCGGCCGGCTCAACATGTAAGACCGGCGCCACGCCGACGACACTGCCCCGGTCTACGGACCGGGGCAGATTTGTTTTTATCGCATAACCGAGAGTGATCTATGCTCCAGGTCATCCATTCGATCGATCGATTGACGACATGGGTTGGGAGAAGCTTCGCCTGGCTCATTCTGCTCATGGCCTTTGGCATGGGTTATGAGGTGTTGTCGCGTTATCTATTCAACGCGCCGACGGCCTGGGCCTACGACATGTCGTACATCCTCTACGGCACGCTTTTCATGGTGGGGGGTGCCTATACCCTGTCCAGAAACGCCCATGTCCGCGGTGACTTTCTCTATCGCCTCTGGAAGCCCCGCACCCAGGCGATCGTCGAGCTGATCCTTTATTTCATTTTCTTCTTCCCCGGCATCCTGGCGTTGATCTTTGCCGGCGGAAAATATGCCTCACGCTCGTGGCAGTACATGGAGACCAGCGTCTTCTCGCCGGCGGGGGTGCCGATTTTCCATTTCAAGACGATGCTGGTGGTGGGCGCGGTTTTGCTGTTCATCCAGGGCATCGCCCAGGTCTGCCGCTGCATTGTCTGCATCCGCAGCGGTGAGTGGCCCGCCGACGTCCGCGACGTCACCGAGCTCGAGGACCAGTTGCTGGAAAGCGGTGGCCAGGACTTCATCGACAACCCCGAGACCAACCCATCGACCGCAGGAGGTAATGAGCGATGACCGATCCCCAAATCGGGATCCTGATGTTAGGGGTCTTCATTCTCTGTATCTTCCTGGGGTTTCCGATCGCCTTTACCTTGATGGCGCTGGGGATCGGCTTTGGCTATTTCGCCTACTTCGATGGCGGTCGCATGTGGCGTGGCTATGAGCGGCTTGTCGAAGAGGGGGCCGAAGGCTGGCAGGTCTGGCAGGCCTACCTCGAGGGGTTTCTCAACAACCGCATCTTCGATCTGTTCGTCAACCAGACCTACTCGGTCATGGCCAACGAAGTGCTCACCGCGGTGCCCCTGTTCTTGTTCATGGGCTATATCGTCGAGCGCTCGAATATTGTCGAGCGGCTGTTCTCCACGCTCTACATTGCCGCGCGCCGGGTCCCGGGGGCCATGGCCGTGGCGGCGCTGATCACCTGTACGCTGTTCGCGACGGCCACCGGCATCGTCGGGGCGGTGGTCACGCTCATGGGGCTGCTGGCATTGCCGGCGATGCTCAATGCCCGGTACAACAACTCCTTCGCCTCGGGGGTGATCTGCGCCGGCGGGACACTCGGGATCCTCATCCCGCCGTCCATCATGCTGATCGTCTACGCGGCGGCCACCGGGACGTCGATCGTCCGGCTCTACGCCGGGGCGCTTTTCCCGGGGCTGCTGCTGGCGGGGCTGTATATCACCTACATCGTGGTGCGCAGCTTTCTGCAGCCCTCGGTGGCACCCAAGCCCACCGATGACGAAGTGGGCGATGTCTCCATGGGCAAACTGGTGTTGATGATCCTCACCTCGTTTGTGCCGCTTGCGGTACTGATCATTGCCGTGCTCGGGTCGATCCTCTTCGGCCTGGCCACACCGACCGAGGCGGCCTCGGCCGGCGCCCTCGGCGGACTTGGCCTGGCCGCCATCTACCGGGCGCTGACCTGGGACAAGCTCCGCGATTCGGTGTATCTCACCCTCAAGACTACCGCCATGGTCTGCTGGCTGTTCGTGGGCTCATGGACGTTCTCGTCGGTGTTCTCCTACCTTGGCGGCGAGCATCTGATCACCGAGTTTGTCACCGGGCTCAACCTCAACACCATTACGTTCCTGATCCTGGCGCAGTTGATCATCTTTTTGCTCGGCTGGCCGCTGGAGTGGTCCGAGATCATCATCATCTTTGTGCCCATCTTCCTGCCGTTGCTTGAGATCTTTGGCGTGGATCCACTGTTTTTCGGCATCCTGGTGGCGTTGAACCTGCAGACCTCGTTCCTGACACCGCCAATGGCCATGTCGGCCTACTATCTCAAGGGCATCGCACCACCATCGGTGCAGCTGATGCAGATATTCAAAGGCTGTATGCCATTCCTGTTCTTTGTCCTGGTGGCGATGGTCGTGCTCTACGTCTTCCCGCAGATCGTCTTCTGGCTCCCGGACACGGTCTATGGTTGAGCGGGTTGAGATGGCTGATCCATCGACACAGACGGCCACAGCGCTTGCGGGCCAGCTGGCGGACGGTGCGCTGACAGCCGAAGCGGTGACCCGGGCCTGCCTCGATCGGATCGCGGCCACCGAGCCGGATATCCAGGCCTGGGCGCACTATGACGAGCGATTGGCGATCATGCAGGCCAAGGAAGCCGATCGCCGTCGGGCTCAGGGGCTGCCGCTCGGGCCGCTGCACGGCGTCCCGGTGGGGCTGAAGGATATTATCGATGCCCGCGGTCTGCCGACTCATAACGGCACACCACTGGATGCCGGTCATCGGCCCCTCGAAGATGCGACGGTCACCCAGCGTTTGCGTAACGCCGGGGCGGTCATTCTGGGCAAGACGGTGACCAGTGAGCTTGCCTATTTCCATCCCGGGGCGACAAAGAACCCGCATGATCCAACGCGGACCCCCGGGGGGTCGTCCAGCGGATCCGCCGCCGCGGTGGCTGCCGGCATGGTGCCTTTTGCCGTTGGCACCCAGACCAATGGTTCGGTGATCCGGCCGGCGTCTTTCTGTGGTGTGGTGGGGTACAAACCCAGCTACGGAACGGTCCCCCGCACCGGTGTGCTCAAAGCGGCCCCCTCGCTGGACCACGTCGGGTTTTTCGCCCGTAGCATCGACGACATCACGCTCGCGGCCGCGGCGATGGGCCCGGATGGCGTGGATCGTGGCTGCGATCTCAACGTCGGCCCCCTCCAGTCGATCGCGCAGTCCACGCCGCCGGTGACACCGGATATCGCGATGGTCCACACGCCTTTCAGCGAGCGCCTCGAACCCGAGACCCGGGCGGGGTTTGCCGAGTTGGTGGACGTGCTGGGTGAGCATGGAACGGAAACCGAGCTGCCCGAGCTCTTCGGCCGTGGCGCCGGGTGGCTGGCGACGATCATGGCCAGCGAAATGGCGCGTAACCTGGGGCATTACCTGGAGCGGGATGCAAGCCAGATCAGTGATGCCTTCAAAGCGCTCATGGATCAGGGCCAGGGCATCCGGGCGGTGGATTATCTGGCCGCCCGCGATATGCAGCCGGTGCTGCTCGAGGCGCTTGAGCCGCTTTTCGAGCGGTTTGATGCGATCATCACGCCTGCTGCCCCCGGTGAGGCGCCGGCGGATCTGACAACCACGGGGGATCCGATATTCTGCACACTCTGGACATTGTGCGGACTGCCCGCTGTAACACTGCCGCTTTTGAGCGGTCCAAACGGGATGCCCGTGGGCGTTCAGCTGGTCGGCGCCTATGGACAGGATGCACAGCTGCTGCGCACGGCGCGTTGGCTACTGGCACAATGCCAGCCGGACGGAGAGGAGACGTAATGATCGACCGAATAATGGCGCTAATCGGTTTGTTGATGCTTGGGGCATTCCTTGTGGTCGTCCCGATCTTTGTGCCCCATCTGGATTTGATTGCCGTGATCGTCGGCTGCGGCATTCTGGCCACCTACGATATGTGGCGCCACGTTGTCGGCAAGCATAGCGGCTGAAAAGAGCGCGCACTTTGATGTGATGAAAAAAAACCCGGCACATGGCCGGGTTTTTTGATCGGGGCGACGCTCGCCGCCCGTTGCCTGCCTCAGGCCGCCTGAGAGCGCTGCGCCAGATCCCGCAGGACGTAGTGCAGGATCCCGCCATTGCGGTAATACTCCCACTCGGTGGGGGTATCGATCCGCACCCGGGCTTCGAAGCTTTTCACCTCACCGTCCGGCGTCACAGCCCGGACCGTCACGGTGCTGGGCTGGTCATCCAGGCTGTCGATGCTGAAGATCTCTTCGCCGGTCAGCCCCAGGGTTTCGGCGTTTTCACCGTCCTTGTACTGCAGCGGTACCACGCCAAAGCCGACCAGATTGGAGCGGTGGATACGCTCGTAGGTCTCGGCGATGACCATGCGAACCCCGAGCAACGCGGTGCCCTTGGCGGCCCAGTCACGGCTCGAACCGGTGCCGTATTCCTTGCCGGCCAGCACCACCAGGGGTGTCTGCTCTTCTTTGTAACGCATGGCCGCGTCGTAGATAGAGATCTGCTCGCCGGTCGCGAAGTACGTGGTCCAGCTTCCCTGGGTGCCGGGTGCCAACTCGTTTTTCAGCCGGACGTTGGCGAAGGTCCCGCGCATCATGACCTCGTGGTTGCCACGGCGTGAGCCGTAGCTGTTGAAGTCCTGCGGCATGATGCCCTGTTCCTGCAGGTACTTGCCTGCCGGGCTATCGGCTTTGATCGCACCGGCCGGCGAGATGTGGTCGGTGGTAATGGAGTCACCCACCTTGACCAGGCAACGCGCCTGCTTGATCTCCGATACCGCGCCGGGTTCCAGGCCCATCCCCTCGAAGTACGGGGGGTTGCGGACATAGCTGGAATCGGGCCATTCGTAGATTTCGCCCGCCGGCGTCGGCAGCTCCTGCCAGGTCTTCGAGCCCTCGAAAACGTTGGCGTACTGCTCGCGGTACATCTTCGAATTGATGTGTTCCTCGATGACATCGGCGATTTCTTTCTGACTCGGCCAGACGTCTTTGAGGTAGACCGGGTTGCCGTTGTGGTCTTCACCCAGCGGCTCGCTGGTCAGATCCCGCGCGGTTGAACCCGCCAGGGCATAGGCCACCACCAGCGGCGGCGACGCCAGATAGTTGGCCGGGACATCCGGATGGATGCGGCCTTCGAAGTTGCGGTTGCCCGACAGGACACCCGAGACCATCAGGTCCCCTTCGCGGATGGCGTCGGTGATCTCCTCGGCCAGCGGCCCGGAGTTGCCGATGCAGGTGGTGCAGCCGAAGCCGACCACGTTAAAGCCAAGGGCCTCCAGCGGCTTCATGAGCCCGGCATCATCGAGGTAGGCCGGCACCACCTGAGAACCCGGCGCGAACGATGTCTTGACCCAGGGCTTGCTGGTCAGGCCGTGCTCGTGGGCCTTCTTGGCCACCAGGCCGGCGGCCACCAGCACCGCCGGGTTGGAGGTGTTGGTGCAAGAGGTGATCGCGGCAATCACGACATCGCCGTGGTTGAGGGTGAAGGACTGGCCATCCATGTCCACCTGAACCGCGCCGGTCTCGTGCAGCAGCTGATTGCCAGGGGCGGTGTCGCCTCCCTCGCCCTCGAAGCGCGCCTCGTCGGCGTTCGGCATGGTTCCGCGGGCGGTCAGCTCGTTTTCGAGATGATCGAGGAACGAGCGCTTCGCTTCGGTGAGCGCAATGCGATCCTGCGGCCGCTTGGGGCCGGCGATGCTCGGCACCACCTGGCCCATGTCCAGCTCGACCACGTCGGTGTAATCGGCGTGGCGCGAGCCGGTCTCGCGCCACATGCCCTGCTCGCGGGCATAGGCTTCGACCAGGTCGATGGTCTCCTGGTCACGGCCCGAGACACGCAGATACTCGATGGTCTCGTTGTCGACCGGGAAGATCCCGCAGGTCGCCCCGTACTCCGGCGCCATATTGCCGATGGTGGCGCGATCGGCGAGCGGCAGATTGTCCAGGCCATCGCCGAAGAACTCGACGAATTTGCCGACCACGCCTTTCTTGCGCAGCATCTCGGTGACGGTCAACACCAGATCGGTGGCCGTTGCACCCTCGGGCAGCTCGCCGGTTAGCTTGAAGCCGATGACCTCGGGAATAAGCATGGTGATGGGCTGGCCCAGCATGGCGGCCTCGGCCTCGATGCCGCCCACGCCCCAGCCCAGGACGCCCAGGCCGTTGACCATGGTGGTATGCGAGTCGGTGCCGACCAGTGTGTCCGGGTAAGCCAGCGTGCCGTCATCGGTCTCCTTGGTGAAGACCGTCTTGGAGAGATATTCCAGATTGACCTGGTGGACAATGCCGGTGCCCGGCGGGACCACGCGGAAGTTGGAGAACGCCTTCTGTCCCCAGCGCAGGAATTTGTAGCGCTCTTCGTTGCGCTTGAACTCGATCTTGCTGTTGAGATCCAGCGCATTGTTGCTGCCGGCATGATCCACCATGACCGAGTGGTCAATCACCAGATCCGCCGGCTCGAGCGGATTGATCAGTTCGGGGTCGCCACCGAGACGCTGCATGGCGTCGCGCATCGCCGCCAGGTCAACCACGGCCGGCACGCCGGTGAAATCCTGCAGCACCACCCGGGCGGGCATGAACGACACCTGCTCGCCAGGACCGCCCTTGGGGTCCCAGTTGCAGAGCGCCTCGATCTGCTCGGTGGTGACGTTCTGGCCGTCTTCTTTGCGCAGCAGGTTTTCCAGCAGCACCTTCAGCGAGAAGGGCAGACGATCGATGTCGTAGCGTTCCTTGAGCGCATCCAACCGGTAGATTTCGTATTGTTTGCCCTTGACGTCCAGCGTCTGGCGGGCGTTGTAGCTGTTACTCATGGTTCCTCCCGAAATCGCAGTGCGCGCAAGGCACGTTGCTTTTATTCAGTATCTTCCGCCGTCGGCGTGGCGCCAAATTATACATGATGCAGCGCCGCAACGGCAGTCCCGTTGCGGCTGTCGATCACCCCGAGGGCACCTGGCTGAGGGCGCGGCGCGCCGAATCGATGATTTGCGATCGGCCGAATATCAACCGCAGTCGGCCGCCGCCGTTGACCTGCCATAGCCCGGCGGCGCGGATGGCTGCCAGCAGCAATGCCCGGATGGCGGCGGCATGGCGCTCGTCTTCAAGATACCGGCCGTGCCCCTGCACGATAATGCGCGGTCGAAGGGGGCTGATCCGGTCCTTGTAGGTCTCGGCCACACTGGCGATGACGCTCGGATGCGTGACATCGCCAAAGTAATCCATTTGTCCCCGGGCCCGCTCCAGCCCGGTCCCGACTTCGGCAAGTCGGCCCCGATCCCGTCGCAGCTTGCGCTCGAGCTGGAGCACGCTGACCAGATAGCGGGTCAGCTGCATGTTGCGTGGCTGCGAGAGATGGTCGGTAAGCAGGCGAAGGCCTTCATCAAGACAGCCCGGCTCGCCGTAGAGTGTCTCCACATCGTTTTGATAATGCCCCAGCAGGCCGTGCAGGCAGACAGCAAGCGCGGCGTTGTCGATGCGGCCCTGCTCGGCAATCCCGCGGACTTGCTTGAGCGCGAGGAACAGGGCGCCGAGGGCCATGGCCCGCTCCGAGTCAGGCGACGCCACGACGATTCGGCTCCTCGATCGGTAGGCGTTCGGCAATCATCCCGCCGCCCAGGCAGGCGGTTTCGTCGTAGACCACCACCGACTGGCCCGGTGTCACGGCGCGCTGGTGGCACTCGAAAACCACTCGGTGGCGGCCATCCGGTGCCGGTGTGAGCCAGGCCCGCTGCTCGGGCTGGCGGTGTCGCAGCCGGACCGTGCAGGCCATCGGCGCAGCCGGCGGTTGACCGGCCACCCAATGCCAGTCATCGGCGACCAATCCGCGACTCATCAAAGCCGGATGGTCGTGGCCCTGGGCGACAATGAGCCGGTTGCCGGCGATGTCTTTGTCCACCACGTACCAGGGCAGTCCCGTGTGCCGGGCCATTCCGCCGAGGTTGAGTCCCCGCCGCTGGCCGATGGTGTAGAAGGCAAGGCCGTGGTGCTCACCCAGTGTCTCGCCCTCGACAGTGACGATGAGGCCGGGGTCGGCGGCGATGTAGCGTCCCAGAAAGGCGCGAAAGTCGCGCTCGCCGATAAAGCAGATACCGGTGCTGTCGGGCTTGTCGAAGTTGGCAAAGCCGGCCTCATCGGCCAGCTCGCGGACCCTTGCCTTGGTCAGTGTCGCCAGCGGGAAAATCGCCGGGGCCAACTGTGTCTGGTCCAGGGCGTAGAGGAAGTAGGTCTGATCCTTGTTGCTGTCGACGGCGCGAACCAGCCGGCGATCACCCGTTGGTCCGGTGACACCGGCGTAGTGCCCCGTGGCGACCCACGTCGCGCCGAGTCGGCGGGCATGATCGACAAAGGCCCGGAACTTGATGTGCTGGTTGCACAGAATGTCCGGGTTGGGGGTGCGGCCGGCCCGGAATTCGTCGAGGCAGTAATCAAAGACCTGCTGTCGGTAGGCGGCCGCAAAGTTGACCCGGTGCAGGGCAATCCCCAGGGTGTCGGCCACCTGTCGGGCGTCGGCGTAGTCCGCCTCGGCGCTGCAGTGGCCGCTGTCATCGTCGTCTTCCCAGTTTTTCATGAAAAGCCCCTCGACCCGGTAGCCCTGCCTTTGCAGCAACCAGGCGCTGACGGCGGAGTCCACACCACCGGAGAGGCCGACGATCACCAGGGGGTCATGAGTCATGTATGAGAGGATAACATTGGCGGGACAGGCATCAGCTTTTAGAATTGCGGTCCTGACCATTCATTACGCCGCAATCCCGGGGTCCGTGCCCATGAGCGAAGAAAACGAGCCGCTACGGGAGGACGACCTGTCGGTCCAGGAGGCCGATCCCGAGGTCAAGGAGCCGCCCCGCTACCGGGTCATCCTGCTCAACGATGACTACACGCCCATGGAGTTCGTGGTAGAGATATTGCAGACCTTCTTCCGCATGGATCGGGAGCAGGCAACGCAGGTGATGCTCCATGTCCATACCCGGGGCAAGGGCGTTTGCGGGGTGTTCAGCCGCGACGTCGCCGAAACCAAGGTTGACCAGGTCACCGAGTATGCCCGCGAGCACAATCACCCGCTGATGTGCACCATGGAGCCGGCATGAACAGGAACACATCCGCCGCCGGCGGGTCCAAGCAGGCAGCAAGCCAGGTGGGAGTCCGATGCTGAGTAAAGAGCTGGAATTCACGTTGAACCTGGCCTTCAAGGAGGCCCGGGAAAAGCGCCACGAGTTTTTGACCGTGGAGCATCTGCTGCTGGCGCTGACGGACAACCCCGCGGCCCTGGAGGTGCTGCGCGCCTGCGGCGCCGATCTGGATAGCCTGCGCAAGGATCTGGAGGCGTTTCTCGACGAGACCACGCCGCTGCTGCCGCCCAACGATAATCGCGAGACACAGCCCACGCTGGGGTTTCAGCGGGTGCTCCAGCGCGCCATCCTGCATGTCCAGTCCTCGGGCAAAAAAGAGGTGAGCGGCGCCAACGTGGTGGTGGCCATCTTCAGCGAGCAGGAATCCCAGGCGGTGTACTTTCTGCACAAGCAGAACATCTCGCGACTGGATGCGGTGAACTTCATCTCGCACGGGATCTCGAAGGTCTCCGACGAGGAGGCCAGCTCGGATGCCGAGGGGGCGCAGGAGTCGGGCGAGACGGATGAAGACGGCGGCAGCGCCAAACCGCTTGAGAGCTATGCCACCGATCTCAATGCCCGCGCCCGGCAGGGCCGGACCGATCCGCTCATTGGCCGCAAGCACGAGGTGGAGCGGACCATCCAGATCCTCTGCCGGCGGCGCAAGAACAATCCGCTCTATGTCGGCGAACCGGGCGTTGGCAAGACCGCCATCGCCGAAGGCCTGGCCAAGCTGGTCGAAGACGGCGAGGTGCCGGATGTGCTCGCCAATGCGAAGATCTATGCCCTCGATCTGGGGGCGCTGGTTGCCGGCACCAAGTACCGCGGCGACTTCGAAAAGCGGCTCAAGGGTTTGCTCGCACAGCTCAAGAAGTCGGACAACGCGGTTTTGTTCATCGATGAAATCCACACCATCATCGGCGCCGGCTCGGCCTCGGGCGGTGTGATGGATGCCTCCAATCTGCTCAAGCCCATGCTCGCCAGCGGCGAGTTGAAGTGCATCGGCTCGACCACCTACGAAGAATACCGCGGGATTTTCGAAAAGGATCGGGCGCTGGCGCGACGGTTTCAGAAAATCGACGTGCCCGAGCCCACCGTCGATGAAACGGTTCAGATCCTGCGCGGGCTGAAAGATCGCTTCGAATCCCATCACGGGGTGCGTTACACCCACCCTGCGCTGGAGAGCGCGGCCGAGTTGTCGGCCAAGTACATCACCGACCGCCACCTGCCCGACAAGGCCATCGATGTCATCGACGAGGCGGGCGCCAATCTGCGGCTGCTGCCACCGTCAAAGAAAAAGAAAACCGTTGGTGTGGGCGATATCGAGACCATCATCGCCAAGATGGCCCGGATCCCACCCAAGCGGGTGTCCAGCTCGGATATGCGGCTGCTCGAGACCATGGAAAAGGATCTCAAGCGGGTGATCTACGGCCAGGACGAAGCCATCGACACGCTGGCGGCGACCATCAAGATGTCGCGGGCCGGGTTGCGGGATACCGAAAAGCCGGTTGGCAGCTTTCTGTTCGCCGGCCCCACCGGTGTTGGCAAGACCGAAGTCACCCGGCAACTGGCCGAGATCATGGGGATCAACCTGATCCGGTTCGACATGTCCGAGTACATGGAACGCCACACCGTCTCGCGGCTGATCGGCGCGCCGCCGGGGTATGTCGGCTTTGATCAGGGCGGCCTGCTCACCGAAGAGGTGCTCAAGCACCCGCACTCGGTGGTGTTGCTCGATGAAATCGAAAAAGCCCATCCGGATGTCTTCAATCTGTTGTTGCAGGTCATGGACCACGGGTCACTGACCGACAACAACGGCCGTCATGCAGATTTCCGCAACGTGATCCTGGTGATGACCACCAACGCCGGAGCCGAGGAACAGAGCCGGCGCAGTATCGGCTTCACGCCCCAGGATCAGAGCAGCGACGCCATCGAGGTGATCCGCAAGCAGTTCACGCCGGAGTTCCGCAACCGGCTGGATGCGATCATCCAGTTCAACAGCCTGGTGCCCGAGGTCATCAAGCGGGTGGCGGATAAGTTCATCCGCGATCTGCGCCATCAGCTGGCTGAAAAGCGCGTCACACTCGAGGTCAGCGATCCGGCCCGTGCCTGGCTGGCCGAGCAGGGCTATGACCCGGTCATGGGCGCCCGGCCCATGGCCCGGCTGATCCAGGACCGGCTCAAGCGGCCGTTGGCCGATGAGCTACTGTTCGGGCGGCTCACGCAGGGCGGTCACGTGCAGGTCGAACTGGATGAAACCGGCGAGGCACTGACGTTCCGGATCGATACCCCGGAACCGGTCGAGTAGGGCAGGGCGCGCCGGCCGTTCAGCGCGCGCGGTAGACGATACGGCCTTTGTTCAGGTCGTAGGGCGTGAGCTCGACGGTGACCGTGTCACCGCGCAGGATGCGGATGTAGTGCTTTCGCATCTTCCCGGAGATGTGGGCGGTCACGCTGTGGCCGTTCTCCAGCTCGACACGGAACATGGTGTTGGGCATCACCTCGGTGATGGTGCCCTGCATCCGGATGTTTTCCTCTTTGGACATGCAGCCTCTCGCTTGCCGTAAAA
>Ga0209937_1000336_pt1 | contig 15577 bp, 14 predicted proteins | sample SalPon1_B_H2O_MG_FD_185699 | JGI IMG/M metagenome (GOLD analysis project Ga0209937, IMG submission 185699) | Salt pond water microbial communities from South San Francisco under conditions of wetland restoration - Salt Pond MetaG R1_B_H2O_MG... | ecosystem: Environmental > Aquatic > Non-marine... | reverse complement strand
GAGTCGTACCGTCATCATCTCTCAGAATAATGCCGCCTTTTGTGGTCTGTTCCCCGAAGTACATGTCTGTTACAAGCACTCTGTTACCTACAGCGCGAAGTTCACCTTCAACTGCTGATATATTTTGGCTCATTCGTCCTCCTTCTTAACAAAATTGCCATCTTCGTCTTCTACCCAGCCGCCTGTTGGCTCCGGATCTTCCCAGTCGTCTACGAGATCCTTTTCTTCTGTTTGAGACTGTTTTTTTGTGGGAATCTCATCGGGCACAGGCTTTGAATTATTGTAATGATCTCTTACAAGTTCTTCACGCTTCTTTACAATTTCTCCGCCACGGCCTAACTGGTCACCTCTTGCATTTACTTTAGCATTACCTACAGCTGGGGTAAGCTCGTTACGTTGACGTAGTAAATCGATATCAACAGTTTTCCCCTGCATGGTTTTATAAATTTTTCTTCCTGACATCTCGGTCTCCTATTATATGTGTACTTATCTTAAGAACTCTCGCCAGTCCAGTTGATATTGAATTGAGTTTATTCTATGAACACCTATGAGGTATAGCACATAACTAGCAACCGACGATCCTCTGCCGACTCCCCAAACTATCTTGTTCTCTCTCATGAAATCCACAAGATAGATCATATAGCGCAGCAGATTTAACAAGTCGTGCTCTTGGTATGCTTCTAGTTCTTCGTTTATTCTTTTGACCTCAGGTAAATGTGACCTTTTCCACACTTCACTTGGATCTATGTCTAACTCTTCTGCTACTCTATAAATTAGATATTCGGAAAGGTCAATTTTTGTGTATTCTTCTGGCATCAGCCATTCGGACTGGCATACTGAGTCGAACTCTGTTTTGTTTGTGTCTATCGCAATATATTTCTGTAATTCTGGCAAGCCGTTTTCTTGGGCTGCGTGATTGAATTTATCCACGTCTTCTGATTCATCGCAGAGAACTACATGAATCTTGTCTGTGTTACCAGAATAGATCATGCCAACAAGATCACGATTAGAGAATCTTGGGATGCCGAGATCATCAGTTTTCATAAGCATTATGTATTTTAATTGATATTGATTAGATTGTCAAGATCAGGATCGTCATCATCCTGTTGTTTTTGTCTGTACATTCTTGTAGTTTGTTCTTGGCGGAACATATCAAGCATTACAGCAATTTGGTTTTGTAGACCAGGATTACGAGTTTGATAATAACGTCTTGTTAGATCCTGAACTTTTTCCTGTATTTGAGAATCAGTGAGGTCTTCGAAATTATCAGCAAGAGGATTAAACATTATACAAACTGTCCTACGTAATTGGCAAACACAGTGTCGCCGCCGTTTATCGTCCAAAATTCTACGATTACAGGATCAGTATCATTAGGTACCTGGATGGATTGAGGAAATTCGCCTATTTTTACGTTAAATCCATTAGAAGAATCATAAAGTTCCACTGGAATACCACTATTACGTTTTATTTCGCCTGTACTTGCCAAAGCAAATGAAATAGTTCTACTACCACCATTGGATAATAGAGCTAGTGTAATTTTTCCTAACTTCTTATCTTCTGGCCAACCGGTTAGTGTAAGTGTTATGTCGTCACTAGCTTCGATCGTTTGATAAGATCCGTTTAAAAAATTAACTTCAGTGTCGGACTGTGTACTTCCAATTTCAAACACAGCAGAAGTTACAGCTTGTAAGTTAGCATTAAGAATTATATTCCCGTTAAAAGAATTAACAGTATCAGTTCTTGCAGTATTAACTTGTAGGTCTTCTATTTCTCCACGCGCAGAGTCAAAGTTTTCTTTGATTGCCGTAAAATTAGTTCTAAACCCAACACTAGAATTGTCTTCTCCTGGTTTTGGATAATCTGTATCTATATTCGCTGTGCTTATATTACTTACCATTTTTTTGTCTCCAATCTATTTATACTAGGTTAAACTGATAATTAGCAAAAACCATAAATTGTTCGTCAGATTTATCTTTTGTAGAATCAATTACGAATCTATCTACATCCAATTCAAACTGTCTAAAATCTATGTCACTTGCTCTAATTGCACTTAGGATCCTATCTGCTTCGCCAGGTTTTACATAAGCAAGAGGCACAGCCAAAGTATACCCTAGTTCTTGAAGAGTACCTTCTTGTGGAGTTCTCATCCATAAAGGCAAAAATTGACGGTCGGTTTTTCCGATTTCTCTAAGGTTGTCTCTTAAATTAGAAATATTATTGATATATCTTGTTGTGCTGCGAACCTCACTTACTTTTATTGCTGTGGAATCTGCTAGTATGGTGTTTTCGTATGTTGGTCTATAAAAAATGTTAGTAGAACTGCCGATTTCGTAGTCGACAAATTGCTCCCCATTAGATCTTGTATCTATTAAGAATTCATTTAAAAGGGGAAGTTCCTTGATTTCATCTCTTGTATCCACACTTAACCTATCTTGAAAGTAGATTTTTTCTAAAGAACCATTGCGTGTTTCAATATTAACATAAGATAGGTTTGTAGTGTCATAAAGAGGATCTTTAGGAGTAGTTCTAACACTATCTACCGTAATTTTTTCTGAATTTGAAATTTTTATTTTCCTAGCAACTTCTCCTGACTTTTCGTAAGGGTCATAAACATCGAGATAAATTACTTCATAAATAGGGTCTCGAGTTCCGGGCAGTTGAGCAGTTGCTTTTTTCACGGTGTTTATTTTAAGAGTTTTACGAGATGCTGCTGTTGCAGCAGCCGCTACATACTTTTCTGCATCTTCTGTCTCTATGCCAGCATAAACTAATATATCCAGATTTCTTTGTATTCCAAAATTAGGATCTTGTGGTCTATAAACTGATTGAGGGAAGAATACTTCTGGGTTTGCTACAAATCTATCAAACTCTATCCTCTGCTGTCTAGGAAGAAGAGGTCTGTAATAAACGTTACTGTATAAAGTATCGTCTAAATTCTCTACTTCAAGAACAAAGCTACGTTCTATAGCAGAAAAACCAAATTGATCTCTTGCTTTTACAGTAAACTGGTATTCAGTATCTTCTGATATACTTTCGTTATCGACTCTACCTATAATCTCACCATTAAATGCAAGTTCTAATCCTGGAGGAAGGTTGCCTTCTTCAATGGTATAAAGTAGTAAGGAATCCTTCACAGTAGTTTCTGCACGAACTCGTAAAATACTAATGTAGTTGCTAGGAATAGAACCAAGGTTGCTTTCTGTAAGCCATCTAATTGTGCTATCAATTTCGCCAATCAAACTAACTCTGAAAGTTCTTTCTGATTCTGATACCTCGCTTGAAGCAACATTTACTCGACCTAGATTTATTTCTTCACCTTGTGGGATTCTATCTCTTAAAGGTTTATCAATTGTAATTAAATCAAAATCCTCGTTTCTTGTGGAGATATCTTGCACTGAATAAATTGTATTTTCAAAAGTAAATGATCTACCAACAACTCTAGATGAAAGCTCTCCAAGTTTGTTTATGCGAACAGTTACAGAATTTTGAACTTCTCCTTCAACGGCAAACTGTTGTAGTTCGATAGTATCAATACCAGATTCAAATCTACGTGCGTTTACAGTGAATTTGTATTCGTTGGTAACTGCCGATTGATAGGGAACTCTACCAAATATTTCACCGGTATTTCTATCAAATAGTGTTCCTGGTGGAAGAACACTTTCTGAACCGTCGTCGTTGGTCGGCAATAACTCGTAGGTTATTGTTCCCGGAACATCATTTGGATCTAGCGTATCTAAGAAAATTGTAACAAAATTGTTAGCTCTAAAGATACCTAAATTTGAATTTGTAGTCCATATAGGAGTCCTTATATAGGTATTATCAGCTGTAAATACACCAGTAGCTACTTGAGTGATGGTGTTATCAGCCCTTAGGAAATCATCTCCTACTACAAATATTCTAAAAGTCCGACTAGTAACAGTATCTCCGTCAGATACACTTACAGTAAATTGATAGAATCGATTGAGTTTTTTAGGGACTCTTGTAGGAGTTCTAAAATCAAACCTAGCTTCGTCATAAGCAAAAGTGTCATATCCTGATGTGCTTTTAATAGCAAAATCAAATGGATATCTGTCAAATCGTCCTGTATCATAGAAGCCTCGATCTGCTTCTTTCTCTAGTGCTAAAATAGGCTCTACTATACCTACAAGTCTTCCATCTTCAGTTAAAGTGATACCAGGAGGAAGTTCGCCGCCGCCGTTTGCTATAAAGTATCTTAATTTTTGGCCAGCAGCAGTGTCGGGGTCTACAGCTTCTAGTTGAAAATCAATAAAAGAACTATCAAGAATAAAGAATGACTCATTTGGGCCTACAGGTAATAGATCTTCAGGAGTAACCCAGACCGGAGCATCTTCACCTTGTATTTCAATGTTATATGTTCTATCGTAAACTTTTGTATTGTCTTTGGCTCTAAGAACAAATCTAAAAACAGTATTTCTTGGAACCTCTTCCGGAATGCCAGAAATCGCAGTGTTTGACAAAGTCATTCCTGGAGGAAGTTCGCCGCTTATTAATTCAACTGGTAAACTTTCTTCTAAAGGTAGGTTTATTGATGCTTGAGAACCTTCCTGTAAAACTGCGAGTTTAGACCCTGAACGTTTATTCCATACTCGAGACATATTAGATAGAACCTAGATCTATATCAAAGAGAACCGGTTCTTGGAATGTTCCCATGTCAACATCTGTAGTGAAAGTTAGATAGTCGATAATATTATTGAGAATAGGAAGAAATTCTCCGAAATCCCAATTGTTGTCAAAATATTTGTTTATTTGTCTAATATCTACACCGTAAACAAGTCCTGTTAATGAACCAGTAAAACTGTTAGCACTAATTGATCCAGCGTTTTGAATATTATTTCCGGCAGCCTGAAGAGAACTAGAAAGAGTAGGATTAGTATCACGCTCGAGAATTCCATTGTCATCTAAGTCAAAAAAGATTGTATCACCACTTGATACACGAGTTGATATAACCTCTCCACCTTCTACTCTTAAAGGAAAGGTTCCGTCTACAGTAACGCTTCCGTTATCTGTAAGCACAACAATATCTGAAATCCCGCCTGTAGAATTTATAACAAGAGAGTTATTTGTAGACGAAACCGAAATGTTGTTACCTGCAAGAATTTTTTTAAATTGAAGGGTGTTCTCTTCTTTGCCTGCAAAAACACCTTCGCCTGTTACTCCTAGGTTTTCGCCGGTTATTGGAAAAGAATTTATATCGTTATCAATTTCAATAAAATTATTATTGACTTTGATAAACGCTTCTCTGAGATCGTCGCCAGTTCCGTCGTTTGCTATGTTACCTACATTAATTGATTCTATTGCCATTTCGTGCCCCGTTTAGTATATTTATTAGGCCTGCTGGCCTAATGCTGTGAGTGCCGCTGCTATTCTGTCTAGTGCTTCGTAGACTGTCTTTGGAGCATCACCTGCCCAATCAGACTCGGTTGCAGTATAGGGCAGTGTACTATTAACACCATCTACTAAAGCTGTTGAGTCGTCACCGAACACAGAACCAGATATGTCCAGTGTTTGGGTCGGCAAAACAGGAAGTCCGTTGTTTTGAATAGCGGTTCCTACAATAACAGCATAATCTAGATCATTTGAAAAATCACTCAAAGCTGTAGGTGCATCATCTAGTACACTGTAAGGAATAACACCATTAACACCGTCAACTAGCAGTGTACTATCATCACTGAAAACTGAACCTGTTAGATCTCCTGTCGGAGTTATCTCTATGCCAGATTCTAGATCCTGTTTTGTAACATAATTCAAATCATTAGAAAAAGCACTTACGGCAGTAGGAGTATTCTGTACGTCTTCGTATTGTATAGTTGCAGGACGCCATGCTCCGGCAGTAAATTTTAAAAATTTGTTCGTGATAGTGCCTGTAATAATCACATTGCCTAGATCGCCTATAGTATATTCAGATAGGTCAATATCAAGAGGAACAGGAATAAATTTTCCATCTACGGAATCATACTGTAAAATATCTTTATCATTTGGTTCTTGATCTTCTATGTCAGTCAACTGCCTAGTAGAAGACGGAATTGTAGGTAGATTTCTCAAATCATTGTAACTTCCGCTGAACCCTACTGGAGTATTATCTAAATCATCATAGTTATTAGAAAAAGCAACTGCTCCAAGTGATTGTCCGTCGACTAAAAGAGAGTCTGTGTTAAGCGATCCTGCTGTAATAGTGTTTGATGAAATTGCAGAAACGCCTGTAATATCCGAACCAATTAGAGAAAGGTTATCACCAGATGGAATCTCTTTGATTTTTTTATCGGCTGTGTCAAAAATTAATGGAAATCTGTCGGTCATTATGTTCTTCCTACTACTATTTCTATTTTGCCCTTAGACGTGTCTGTTTTATCTTCAAGAGCCTTACCTATCATTGTTCCTACACTAGGATTATTGTTAACTAGAGCGTATCCCGGAATAGCAGAGCACACTAGAAGATCGCCTTTATTAACTTTTCCAAGAACTTTGCAGGGAACTCTCCCCTGCAGAGCAACAGCCACGGCTGATTCGTTGAGCTCGCTGTTCATAAGATAGGCTGGTTTAGTTGAAACAACGCCGGCTACTCTATGATCTCCTTTTAAGTCGGTGGTCGTAACTTCTTTTTCTCCGCCAAATACCAAAACCGTTCCTGGTTCGTATTCTTGATCAGAAAGATATTTCTCAGCTAAATCAGCATACTTTGCTTCAGTAGCTGTGCCATTGAAAATATTTGCGTAAACCACATCCCAACGTCTTCCGCTAGATCCAATATTTCTAGTTTCATTTTGATCAGGTGAAATATTAGAGTTTATAGAAGACTGTATGGTTAGATTATCAGATAAATCTGTTCCTAGAGTTGTATTCGATTGAACAGTCATATTCGATTCGATAGTAGCGTCTGACTCAACTCTAAGGTTATCCTTTACTAGCGTTTGAGAGTTGTTAACTACTAGTCTTTCTAGTCCATCAGTAATTAAAGAAATTACATTATCCCCTGCACTACCAAAGCCTGTATTAGCACCAATTCCTATACCAGTTGAACCTGCATCACCTTCTCCTCCTGCTTCAATAAATGATGTATAAATCCAATCTGATGCAAGCCATCCTTCGCCTGCAAACCCTGATGCACTTTGAAAGTTGCCTTCACTGGTTCTAGCAGTCTGACCTACGTCTACATTTCCAGGAAAACGTGTTACCAGTGTTCCGGTGTCGTTGCCTGCTGCTGTGAATACTCTTGCTCCGCCTGGAGTTTCAAATCTTATAGTGCTTGCAGAAAGAGTAAGTATGTCAAATCCGCCTACCTTGACTGCTTGAGCATCTATTTTTCCATTAGAATCTCTTCTTGCAATGGTATCTCCGCCTGTAGCTACTGATATCTCAGTAACTCCGTATACACCCTCGCTTAATTGAACAAGAGCATTTCCCGGAAATCCTGTATCGCTGACAACTACTTCGTTGTTAAAATCTTTGTCTTCGAGTCCCTCGCCAAATTCTATTACGTCAGAAAAATCTACTGCTGAAATATCGCCAGTTCCGGCATCAGTTCTTCCAAACACCTGATATTGACTTATCTGCTGCATTTCTGCAAATATAATGCCGTTCGCAGTAACTCTTACATAACCATCTTTTGTGTCAAAATTTTCGTCGGAGAATTTTGCTAGGCCTAGATCAGCTTGTACTTTTGTTGCAGTACCATCCCAACCAGAAGTTGCATCATCTTCGTCAAACGTGTCAGCATTCTGCATGTTTAGTTTGCTTTGACTGATAGCAGCGTTAGAGTTAATGTCTGCGTTAACAACTGAATCGTCCTGTATTTGAAGATCGTATTCGGCACCAGTTTGTGTTCTGGTAACATCAAAATTAACAACAGAACTAGAACTCTCGCTAGCATTTGCAAATTCGTCTACTGGACCATCTACTATAGTTGCTTGAGCAGTTCCGTTTACTTCAAAAACATCTTCTCCAATATTGAAAATTCCTGAGGTTTCTGTGTAGGTAATAATGTTAAGATCGCCTTCGATGTCATCTGTTATCACTTCAAAATCAACAACATCACCAGTTTTGCCGCCGGCGGTGCTTTCTATAGAATCGCCAGGATTTATAGTGCCTCCTGTTACAGGAGTTACAAAAATTCTCTTTTTGCCTGTTGCAACCAATATATCGTTTGCGATTACGCTGTTCAGTTCAATATTTCGTAAATCATCGAACTCGTCAAAAGCTTGATTTATATCGTCGACATAATTTTTGTTAGCTGCTGCTGTGCCGTCTGATCCAGGCGCAGCAAGATTTATAATAGTATTTGAACCTAGGTTTAGATCTGCCTCCATTGCAGAAAATCCGTTAAGTGGAAGAAACCCAGGGCCTATTCTATTATTGTTCGGCGGCGGATCAATTTGAGAGTTAGAGTCTACATTATAACCGAGCACTCTGTTAATGTAGCCACCTGTGGCCCTTTCTGTGGGCACGGCCTGACTTGAGAAATCAGAGAATGAGTCATCTGCTGAAAACTCATTGATTGTAACACCACGTGTAAAGCCCAGAGCATTTGCTCCTGTAAGACCGATATCGCCAGAAAACTCAATTGACCCAGTAGCTTGGTCTACTGAAAAGAATTTACCAACTCTAAAGAATCCATTTTGATCGGTAGTTACAAAAAATACTCTCCCTTTTCTTCTTTCCCATACCTGAGATGACGTTGCAGTAGGTGCATCGGTATAGGGCTCGGCAAGAGGATTTTCAGGTCTACCAAATATTACGTTTGGATAGTTTGAATCATTATATCCTCCTGCCCCGATTTGTGTAAAATCGTGTCCAGTTGCTCTTAGTAGCGATATTGCTACAGTAATTTCTGCAGTTGCATCTGCTGGTAGACCTGCAAAGAAAATTCTCGTCCTATCACTTGGAATTGCCTCATTAAGGCCGGTGCCGGTATAGGAATCTTTAATATTAGTATTTGCTACATCCTGTATATCAATAAACGAAAAATCTGTATCGTCGGTATAATCTATTACTTGATAAGTTTTACCTGCAAATGTAAATATCATACCTCCTGTATAGCCGTTATCTTCAGGTTGTCTTCCTTGCGTGTCCCGTAAAAGTCTTTCTATAGTAAGGGCATCGGCAATAGTATCGATAGCAATCTTAGTATCACCTTGGCTGCTGCCGAAGCCGCCGGTTAGATTATCTGTATCAACTACTAGACGGAGAAAATCGTAAGGAAGTTCAAGCGTAGTTAAAACCTGATTATCTCCCAAATCGTCGCCTAAACTGTTTGCGCCTGAAAATGCAAGGCTTCGATAAGTTACACTATCTGATTCGTCGAAATTTATTGCAGTACTAGGCCTTGTAACCAAATCGTCTGGATTTAGAACATCATCAAAAATCTGAGTCTCAACATTTCTATATTCTATAAAAGTGTCTGCTGTAACGGTTGCTTGGAGATCGCCGAAAAAGTTATCCGAAACTGCATCATCACCTCTTAAATTTAGCTGATAAATTATATTACTATAAGTTTCACCAGAAGCTGTAACACTTTGTGATTCTGTAATATTATCAATCGAAGAAATTCTATAATCTACCACACCAATCGAAGCACCGTGGTCTATAGTAATAATAGAATTAACAGTCGGGGGTGTTTTTAGATCATAAACAGTAATAAAAGTCTGTTCTTCACTATTAGGAAATTGACCTGTAGTAAATGCCTTACATGGTATAGCCATAGGATTAGCTAATACTACTTGATCTGGAATTTCGTTCGGATCAGCGCCTTCTGCCACCAAACCAAAGTTACCATATCCATTAGATCCGTTCAACGAACGTATTTCTGATCCATTTTTTGCATAATATGCCACTTGGCAGTAATAGGTAAACATCGATACCATTTCTGAGAATGCACCGTTATTTGTTACCAGGCCATAACCTAAGTCGTTTATCTGAGTAAAGTCGTTGCCCAGCATGGATCTGTTACCAGCAGTCTGAATAAATATCTCTCGAGGAGCAGATCCCTGATATCCCTGACCAATTCCTGACGAGTTAGGATTACTGTTTTGATCAAGAAATATTCTTACAGTCCCTTGACCGCTGTCGTAATTGGCAATAGCATTTACTTGATATCTACTGCCTTCTAGATAGAAAGGTGCTGGGAGCTGCGGCGGCCTTATAAACAGACCCTGGCCTGTGTCACTTTCAAGTTCTAGTTCAAATGGATTAACGACATTTGTAATTCTAGCAGGAATGTTACCTACGAATGCATCTACGAACATGCCTCCTCTAAAACGCTTTGCATTATCGCTTTTAGAAAATGATGAACCGGTTTGTATATAAGGAGATTTAGTAAGTATTTGACTTTCGGGATCAAGCACACACATAAAGCCGCCCTGACTTTGAACAGTTATATTCCTAAGTATTGTAGCATCTCCCATCATGAACGCATCAACACCGTCTGCGTCATTTAGTTTAGGCGGATTATAATCACTGTCAAACGCAAATGTAACAAGATCTATGAGATTTCCAAGCAACGCGGCGGCCCCTGTTTCAGCTTCTCCTAGAGATAGGTCAGGCTGGACGTTTGTGTTTTGAGGTGGAGCATTACCTGTTACGAGCTGACTAGTATATACACTTAACCTTTGAATTGCATCTTCTTTCTGCAGGATTTCACTAGTATCTGTAGAAAGATAAATCGATCCCTGAATTTCTAATGTAAATTCACTACGACCTCTTATAAGATCTGTTGTAAAGGAATCAATAATATTACCAATAATATTCCTATATTCGTCGGGATCGAAAGAAAATTGATACCAAATACTTGATGTATCATTTTCAGCATCAGCATCATTGATATTCTCGGATATGTAGGCTACAATTTCTTCTTGTAGATATCTTTTGTTTCTCTGTAAAATACCTGCTACTATTTCAAGATCACCGGGATTAGCAGGTAAGACGCCTGTGTTTTGCTCTTTATAAGCGTCTTCTAGATAGTGCCTTCCAAAATATCCCTGAACCTCATTTGTCTGATTAAGGAATGGTGATACAATAGCATCTACTATGAACATCTGTCCAGTTTCTTGGACAAAGTCTATATCATTGCCGCCTAACGTTTCACTAATAGTTATTTCTGTAGACGAAATAATTCCTGTAATAAAATAAGTTGAACTTCGATCGAGTTCGTCTGCAAAAATTGTTTCTCCTACAAACTTGACTTCTTGTCCTACACTCATCCAACTAGTATCATCAACTTCAACAGATTGCGGAGCATTACTAGCGACAGAAGATACCAAAGAATGTCTTTTTTCTAAAACTTCTCTATCATCAAACTCTAGGTCTCGGTAAAAGTACATGTTTGACCAAACAGACTGTGATATTCTCTGCCTTGGTCTAATTATAACTCGTCTAAACTCATCACCTTTGAGAGAAACATTATCAGAGATTTTTATAGGTAAATCTTCTTCGTAAATGCCTGATTCTAGAAACAGAGTAATTTGTTTTTTCTTAACAAAGTTTCCGTATTCTACAGTTTCTCCGACTTCGAAATCTCTACCATTAAGTTGAATTAGTTCAAAACTATCGTTGCTATTTTCTAGTCCGTCGTTAGAAGTAACTCTAACGATTCGTCCTCTAGCACCGCTGGTTTGACCTACTATAATTTTACCCGGGATCATGTCTATATCGTCGGGGTTTGCTTGGTCTACAAAAGCTTGATCTCCGTTGTCTAGCACAATTTTATAATTACTGCCGAAGATAGCATCAGCGCCGGCATCAATGCCATTTTCAATTATATTAACAATTAGATCAAATTTGTTTTGCGCTGCTGCCTGTGCTGTCGAATCTGCATCTGGGGCATCAAACTCCTGTAGCAACTTAATGCCATTGAAATCTGCTATACGCTCTTGGTGAACTACACCTAATCTACCGCCTGTAGTATAGTTTGTATAAGAACTTATATCAAACAGAGTTTCAAGACCGGGATCAGTGTATAGTTCAAATGCTCGATCACCTAGTACTCTTACATAGGCAGTTTGGTCTTCAATCTCTATCATACCACCCATGTCTTTAAAAATAACCTGTTCGCCGTTAGTTAAGTTATGATCAAGAATAGTCTCAACACGCGCTCTTTCTCCGTTTACTGAGATAGAATCTATGTCTCTTTCTCTATAAAGACGATTTGATAGAATGGAATCAACTGCAAATTTAACAAAGTTAATACTGTCAATAAGCTGTTCTTTTTCGTTACCTATTTTAAAACGGCCTTCTACTGTGCCGTAAAAACTCTCGGCTGCTTGTCTTGTTAGTGTATTGGCATTTATTCCTCTATTGATATCAAACCTGACTGCGTCTATTATACGTGCGATATCTTCTTGCCATTCTTCCTCTGTAAATATAAAATTGGGAAATTCTGTTCTTATGTATCCTAGATATTCCGCTTCAAGATAGTCTTTATTGATATCTATTAGCTTCCTAGTTTGAGGAGCAACCGGATCAACAATTTCTGCTTTAGTAACACTTGCTTTTACGTCGCCACCGTTTGTAGTAACCGTTTGGATATAAGGCCCTGGTTCCGGAACACTTGCTCTTATAATTTCTTCTGCTCGCTGTGCTGCAGAAGAAATAGTACGATAAGCAAAATCAAGTGCTGTACCTTCGCGACCTTTAGGAACACCTATCATTCTGTCGTCGCCGCTGGTACTTACAAAGATATTTTGAGTACTAGAAAAAGAAGTATTATCTACATATAATTTTGTTGCTGCTTGCAAATCATCAGCACCGTTAACAGTTCCGAATCCCTGCAGGTCGCCCGGGTGGTCGTTAAGAAAAAGAGTGCCCTCCATTTCATCGCCTTGGCGTCTAACAACACTTTCTCTTGGCATAGCAACGTCTGATAGGAAATTTCCTTGTAGAGATTCATCAAAACCAGCATCAGTAATTATATGTTCATCATCGTCTGCTATACTTCCGAACACTGAGATTTTTTTTGTAAGAGCTTCACTGTCGTCGATTAATTCTGCATCTTCTTGATTGTCAAATAACGCAATTTGATCTACGGTAACAAATCTTATGAAATAGTGTTCGGCGCTTGTTATATTGTCAGGATCATCGAATCGAGTTGAAAAAACATATTCAGATCCGTTCGCAGCTCTGTCAATGCCGTGATTGGGAATAAGCAGATTTCCGTCAACATAGTCATCAATTGTAAAAGAGTATTGATCTGTTGTCTCTGGTTCCGGCGCAGTTCTAAAAGGCAACCCTGTTGAAATATATCTTCTATCGGCAAAACCTTTTGAAATTACTAAGTCATCGATAGAAATGTCAGTGTCATGTCTGTTATTGAAGTCTATTACTGCTTGTGCGTCTAGGGCAACTCGGCCGATTGCGAAATTACTTGCGTCTAGAGGACCTCCTAGCGCTGGACTAGTATCATCTGAAATTCTAGTAAATCCAGAACTTATTATTAATTTTCCATCTTCAGAAAAATCAAATGATATCGTGTCAATAGCATCTTCGTCAAGTGCGCTATTAGAAGCAAGTTCAACAAGGTCTAGAAAAGTTCCTGTTGAATTTACAAGTGGAATAGTATTGGGAATCAGCGTATCTGGAGTATCGGCTAAAAGTGTAAAATTTATCGTGCCTTCTTCACCGAATACAGCATAAAGCTCGGTGAAGTTTTCATTAGTTTTTCTAAAACTTTCTCTTATGCTGTCTCCAGTGCCGTCGTTGCCTTCAACACCAATATCAATTTCTTCTCTAGACATCTATTACTCCGTTTTAAAAACTTATACTAACGCCGCAGCCACAGGCTGATTCGACATTTGGATTCCGTACCTGCATCTTCGACCCTAGCATTTCTGTTACATAGTCAATTTCAGTGCCTTCGAGAAAAGGTCTGCTAAAATTGTCTATTACCAAAAAGCCTTCGCCAGTGGAAATAACTGTGTCGTCTTCTGTCACAGCATCTTGTTCAACAGTGCCCCACGCATATTCAAATCCTGCGCAGCCGCCACCTTTTAGAGATAGGCTAACAGCGTAGCAATTTCTACTGCTACAGATATTGTTAATGTGGGATTTTGCTGCGTCTGTGATTGTACAAACAGTCATTTTGGTCTCCTTATAGATATTTATCGAGAATTTTTATAATCCTAATGTAAATATAGTTATGTATTTAGGTGAATTTACAAACAAAACCCGACATGTGAGATCAAGTAAACTTGGCACAGAGCACGAGTATTATAGAACTAAAACTATGCTTAAATTAAGATGCGACAACTGTGACAGAGAATTTACTCGTGAACGCAGTCGTATGAGTCCTGAACGCTTAAACAATAATTTTTTTCATGTGTGCAAAAACTGTGACGCAAAAAGTTTCGCACAAAAACGAGGAGTCGAACGAAGGAAGGTATGGCAACTTACTGCCAGTTCCAGTATGCCAATTGGTAAGATCTAGTCTTTGGTTACTATTGTGTAAGCGCCGTATACAATAGCAGCGTAAGCAACTATAGCAGCGATAGGTTTAAAGATAAGAAAAGTAACACCTGCTATAATAAGCACAACGCCGTCTAGCGTAGTTCTTTCTTTCAATCTATTTTTTATAAATTTTTTAATCATCAGTAGTGCCATCCGCCTCTTTTGATGTTTGGAGCAGTTTTTCTAGAAGGTGTTGGTTTAGGCAGTTTGCCTAGATTGTCCGGATGTTCAGGTTTGACTTTGAGGTAGTCGTTATGCTTGTCTGCTCTTTTACCTACTATTCTGTCTAGAGAAAGTGATTTCATTTTGTTATCCCTTTCATATATTTATCTCATATATAAAGTATCATAACAAAGGAGAATGATAATGTTTCAATGGCTAAAGAATCTTTTTAGCGGCGACAGTGGACCTACTCTAGAACGTCCAGTTGTAACACCAAAAGTGGATGCTGCTCCGAAGGCAAAGAAATCTACTGCAGTGGCAGGCAAAACTAAGAGTAAGGCTGCGAAAACTGATCTCGAATCAATGACAAAGCCTCAGCTTTTAGAGCATGCTAAGAAGAAAGGCATTAAAGTAAATGCCAGCGCAAAGAAAGCGGATCTTGTTAAGAAGATCAAGAACGGCTAAGCTGAGCTGCTAACTGTTCCTGCGTTCTTTCCAAGCGGGCGAGCTTGCGTTCTAGAACGTCCATAGCCGCCCGCTGTTTTTTGACCTGCTCTTCTAAACTTTGAACATATCGCTGAGACGGTATCTGTCTCTCCTGTCCATCTTCGCCTAGTATAGAAAGCGTATCTACACCCTGCGCTCTGAGTCCGCCAGCAACTCTGTTTGGATTTTTTGTTGATTCTTCGGCAGCCTTTAAAGGTTTTGCTGCCTGACTGTACATTCTGTTCAAGTAACTCATATTAGTATTTAAGCAAATAAATACTGTATGGGCAACAAGCTGACATTTTTTTTGGTTGTTATCTGCATAGGGTTTTATGGAGCAGTTGCCTATATTAACAAACCTCATCCTTTTGATAAACACATCAAGTGGCTTGTTGAAAACAGCGAGTTTGAGTACAATGGCGAAACATACCCTTCAATTGATTATTACAGATCTGAAGAACTACAAGTGATAGCCTAC
>Ga0209937_1000335_pt1 | contig 15606 bp, 32 predicted proteins | sample SalPon1_B_H2O_MG_FD_185699 | JGI IMG/M metagenome (GOLD analysis project Ga0209937, IMG submission 185699) | Salt pond water microbial communities from South San Francisco under conditions of wetland restoration - Salt Pond MetaG R1_B_H2O_MG... | ecosystem: Environmental > Aquatic > Non-marine... | reverse complement strand
TCCTCGCGCAGGTCGCCGGCTTCAGACGGTAACTCGCACACCTTTATTTTCGACGCGCTCAATCGGTGAGCCATGGATACGATCAAATCGATGGCGATCTCCGCTGCCTTCGTCATCTTACTCGTCGCCTTCATCCCCACGCTCGACGAGCGCGTCGTCAGCGATGCCGGACGTAACACCACCGCCTACAACGTCACCGACCCGCTCGTCACCACCATCACCGAGCTCACCCCGCTCGTCGTGCTCGTCCTCGCCGCTGCCTTTATGCTGTCTGTCATCCGGGTGTTACGATAATGCTCGCGCAAGTATGGGTCGTCATGGCCGCCATCGCATCGATTCAAACCTACTTTTTGATCCGTGGCCGGCTCCCCGACGTCGTCGGCCCGATGATCGGCATCGGTCTCGGCATCCTGCTCGCGTACGGTGCGCTCGGCTTCGAGGTCGTCTCCGGTGGCGGCCAGGTCCGTCAACAGCCAGAGCCAGAGCTCGCACTGCTCGGCCTCTCGATACTCGGCACCAACGCGATCCTGCTCTTTACCGATGCCATCGAGACCCTCGAACTCGGCAGCCTCGTTGGCTCGCGTTAACTTTTTACTGTCTCCGTGCGTCAGCCTCTCATGCCGGTGCCGATCCGGCTGGTGTATAGCCCTCGTGCGTCGGTTTAGCCAGGTTGGTCCATCACTCTCGGCGCGAACCATGCGCGCCACTCTCCCCCCTGCTTTGGCACACAACTATTAGTCGCGGCGCTCGCATGCTCAACCATGAGCGCACGCGAAAGGCGAGCTCTCGAACGAGACAGAGACACTAGCAGTGACGTCCCGAGCAGTTCGATCAGTCGCGAACGAGACGACGGTCTCGATGATGGCGGTGGCGATGGTGGCCGTGATCGTGACGATGACGATGACCGTGGCTCGAGCAGAGACCGTGACGACGATGACGATCGTGCTGCCGGTGGGTTCGGTCGCGAACTCGGCGGTGATCCCGCTGGTGCCGATCAGGCAGAGCAAGACGTCATGGATGAGACCGCACGCGCGGATCAAGAGGCCTCGAGGCGCGTCGGTGGCAGCGGTGACCCGACAGAGTCCGATACCCGCGTCGATCCTGTCGACACAGATGCATCGCGCGCGGATCAGCAGGCCTCGAGCCAACTCGGCGGCAGTGGTGACCCGCGTGATCAACCGTCCGACCGAGTCGATACTATCCAGGATGCGCTAGCAGATGGTGCCGCCGTCACCGGCACCACTGCCGGTGGCCGTGGTCCACGCTTCGAGCAAGACACAAGCTTCGGAGGCGAGCTCGTCCAGACCGGACAACGGCCAGCCGAAGCGGACGAGCGCTTCGCCTTCGAGGAAGACACCATCCAGCGGCGCATCGTTACCGGCCTCACGGAAGCCGGTGAAGCCGTCTCCGAGCGCATCACTCCACAACGTCTACAAGAGTCACCCACCACCGCGCGTCAAGTCGGCGTCGGTCCACTCACCGCCGTCGGCTTCGGTGTCTCACCAGCGCTCGAGCAGCCAGATACTCAACAGCCTGGTGAACTCGCATCGTTTGGCTCTGGCGCTGCCGAAGTGCTCAACGTCCCCGCCACCGCTGGCGGTCTCGCTCAAGGCGTCGAGTTCGGTGCCGTCGCCGCACAACGTACGGCAGCTGGTGAAGGCGGTGAAGTGGCTCAAGATATCGAAGCCAGTGGCCGTGATATCGCTGCCGGTCTCGAACGTGCCGCTACCGAGCGGCCAGTCCAGACGGGCGGCATGCTCGCTGGCTCACTCGTTGGCTCTGCCGGTGCCATCCGAGCCGCGCAAGGCGTCAGTGGTCGTGCTGGTGCTGCAACTCGTGCCGCCATCCAACCCGGCGAAGAGATCGCTGGCATCGGTGGTGCACGCGCCACCCGTGCCGTCGCCGGAGAGCGAGCTGCCGAGACGCTCTTCCCACAAAACGAGCCGCTCATCTTCAGCGAAGAGGCTGCTATCCGAGCCGGTCGAGCCGCGGGCGGACGTGTCCGCCAAACGCTCACCCCTCCCGAAGATGGCTCCGTCGGTCGTGTCGGTGCTGGCTTCGGTGCATCAGGCCGCTCGGAAACCGATATCGAAACCGAAGAAGAAGCCATCACCTCCGCCACCGATACCGCTGCCGGAGGCGTCGAAGTCGACGTCGAGCGTCTTAGCCAGCTCGATATCGAAGATATCTCTGCCGCCGAGCGAGAACTCCTCGAGGAAGCCCTCGGCGAAGATATCGACTTCGAGGCTATCGTCGGCAGCGACGAAGGCGTCAGCGTCGGCCAGCAGCGCGCTCCCGGCACCGCCCAACGTGGCGCTGCCAGTGTCCAGCCGTCCCGCGCCGAGTTCGAGACTGAAGCCGAAACTGAAGCCGAGCTCGAAGCTGAAACCCGGCTCCGGCCAGAAGTCGACCTCGATCAACTCGTCGACCAACAGACCGCCGTTGATCAAGAGCTCGCCGTCGACCAAACCCAGGTCGAAGCTGAAGCTCTCGAGGTGGCCACCGAGCTCGACCAACGACTCACACAAGATCTCGACCAACGTCTCGATCAAGAGACCGACCAACGCCAGGAACTCGAACTTGAGCAGCTCGAAGCCGAAGTCGAAGCCGAAACCAGAGTCGCCACCGAACTCGAGAGCCTCTTCGAGACCGAGCAAGAGATCGAAGGCGAGCCGCGACTTCCTGGCGAGCTCGAAGACCAACAGATCGCCGCTGACTTCGATAGCCTCACGGGCGTCCGCGCCGTTGAAGCTACCCTCGCACCGACGGAGTTCGACGATGCCTGAGCTCGTTACCCGGCGCGCTGAGCTCGCCTTCGGCGTCCTCGAGATGCTCGCCAGCCTCGCGCTCTTCGTCATGCTCTGGGGTGTCCTCAATATGTTCGTCCCCGACCTCTTCGGCTCGGTCGGCCTCGAGGCGCAAGGTGCCGAGCTCTCCACTACTCAAACCTGGATCGAGACCGCATGGTCCGCTCTTCCGTTCGTCGCTCTCGTCATCGTCGCGCTCCGATTCATCACTCGGAGTGCCTTCGAGTCTCGAGGTGGCGTCTGATGTTGAGCAACATGCGCTTTCTCGTCGCCATGATCTTCTTCTTGGTGCTTTATGTGACGACGCTCGCACCCGCCATCGAACGCGTCTCGTCCGCTATCCAGGACGTCGGTGGCCCCGCTGCCGTCGGCAGTTATAGCCAGGTCGAGACCACCCTCTTCGTCGGTCTCCCCCTCGTCTTTCTCGGCGGCATCATCCTCATCGTCTTCGTCGTCGCTGCCGGTCTCCGCGGCACCTCTCGCTAGGCTAAAAACTAAGACCTCAGGCCTAGACTCTCACGCATGGACGATGATGATGCCGACTCTGTCAAGCGCCGAGCAGTCCTTACCGGCCTCGCCGGTCTCGGTGCCGCCGGAGTATTTGCAGCTGGTAACGCCACCGCACAAGCCACGCCGAGCGGCGAGATCGGCACCGCCACAAATCCTTACCTCAGAGCGTACGTCAACCGCAAGGTCTTCACCGCACGTACGAGTGACCCATCCAGTCCCGATGATGGCACTCAGTGGTACCGAGGTGACCTATGACCGACCTCCGTGCCGACTCCATGACCGGCGAGCAGTTCGTTTTCGACGAGCGCACTGCTGATCCCGCCAGCACCGAAGAAGGCGAGCGCTGGCTTCGCACCGATCTCACGTCCGGCGATAAGATCGCCACGCTCCGTGTCGACGTCGGCACCTCCGTTCTCGACGTCCCTGTCTTCCCCGTCGGCACTGCTGAAGACTCTGTCGTCGAGGCCATCCGCGTCCGCGTCGGATCACAAACCGGTTACATCCCCGCCGTTCCAGAGACCAACGCAAACTTCCCCGCACTTCGACTACAACACAACGGCCAGGTCTTCGGCTATCACGATGAACAAGGCGTCTTTGCGTTCTTCGACGTCTCGATCTCGGCGACGAACTCACCAGTCGATGAGGGCAGTGATCTCAACGTCGATTACTCAGTCGTCAACACCGGCTTTTCGGTGAACAATACTCAAGATATTCGGCTGAATATCGACTCGACCGAAGAAGACCGTGATCCCAATATCACGCTCTCGCCCAGCTCGTCCACCACCGGCACGCTCACCTGGACCACTCCCTCGAGCAGCGCTGGTACCTACAACGCCAGTGTTCTCAGTGACGATGATACCGCCTCGACGAGCGTCACTGTCGAAGAAGTTGCAATACCCGACAGCGCTGTGCATCAATGGACGCTTGCCCCGGATGTTACCACCGAAGACGATCAAATCGGCACAGTCTCTCTCACGCATAGCGGCCCAACGAGAGTCACATCATCGGACTACTTCGACGGTGCGGCACGCGACTACGACGGTATTGACGACACGTCAGACGCCGATAGCCAACTCAACTTTACAGGCGGGGAACTCACCAATAGCGACTTTGCTATTGGTCTAACTGTCGATCTCGCGCAACTTGATACGTCGACGACAAAAGACGTGAATCTGCTACATCACCAACCGACAGCCACAAGTGACCCTGAAGTGTCTATCTCTGTCGCAAATGACTCAGCCGACGTGATCGACTTTGGTGCCCGCGATGCGAGCAACGATCTCCAACTCTCGGCCGACGTGAGCGGGTTTAGTGGTCTCCTCAGGGTGTTAGTCTCATTCGACGCCTCTGCATGGGACGGGACAATATGGTACAACGCAAGCGACCAAGCACCGGCATCTGGAAACGCAAACTTCGCCGGTGGGATTGGTGATTTGCGGCTCGGAGCGACGCTCAACGATAGTGGGTATGAGGACACAATTCTCGACAACGTAATTATCTACAACCAGTCCGCTGACCAGTCGCTTGCAGACGCTGACCTCGCTCTCCAGCCGTGGTTATGACCACTCGGTGTCTAGGTATATCATGAAACCAAACCAACACACAGATCCATAATGTCCACCCACTCCACGCGCATCGTCGCTGCCGCGCTCATCTTCCTCACCCTTTGGGTCGGCGTCGGCTTCGCGATCTCCGGTGGCGTCGGCGTCTCCGGCACGATCGAGCTCGACTCTACCGACGGCCCCGAAGTCGACGTCATCACCAACGGTGGCGAAATGCGCTTCGACGGTCCCGCCGGTCCCAACACTGTTGAGGTCGTTCACGATAGCGGCCAGGTGACGCTATCCAGTCCGACGACGACGTCAGCCACCGTCAACACCAACGAACTCGGCTCGAGCGTCCCCACCAACATCACCGAGATCTCGGCCAGCGGTACCAACCTCACCATCGATACGCCACAAACCCGCGCCGTTACCGTCGGTGGTGCCATCACACAAACTGCCGTCAACACCAGCATCACGCAAGGCGATGGTGTCGCTGACTTCCAATACACCGCTACTGGTGATGCTACGATCCAGGTCGGCGGTCTCGAGCCTAACGTTATCTACGTCCTCCGTGACGTCGATGACGGCCAGGTCGTCGCACTCGCTCAAGCCGACTCGAGCGGCACCGTCACCTGGAGTAACCCCGATCCCGGTACCCACAACGTCGAGATCGGTGACTACGTCCTCGAGGTCCGTGACGTCAAAAGCGGTGACCTCATCGATGACGCGACTGTCGAGTTCCGATTCTACGAGGAAGGCACCGACCGCGTCTTTACCGAGTCGACGTCCAACGGTATCGTCTCACTCGGTGAGCTTCCCGGCGATAGCGCCTTCTCGCTCACCGCCAACGCCACCGGCAAAGTTCAACGTACCTCGTTCTTCGAGAATCCCCGTCAGCAACAGACCATCTTCCTGCTCGATGAGTCCGAAACCACGCAGCTCGTTCGCTTCAACATCGATGACCGCACCGGCGAGTTCGACGAAGACGTGCGCATCCAGATCGAGCGCTCGATAAACACCACCGACTCGCCAGGTGGTGAAGAACGCTATCGCATCGTCGCTGGCGATATCGTCGGCTCACAACTCGAGTTCGATACCGTCCTCGAGCGAGACGTTCGTTACCGCGTCTCCGTCTCGAACGGCCAGGGTACCGAGCGGCAGCTCGGGAACTTCCTCATCAAGACCGATCAGGTTATCGACCTCGTTATCTCCGGGATCAATGTTGGCTATGACGTCCCCGAAGACGGTCCACAGATCAACGCCACTCAGACCGTCAACGAAACGAGTGGCGATAAGTCGCTTCGAGTGCTCGTTCAAGATCCCTCGCAAAGCACCACCAACGTCAATATCGACGTCGTCGACTTCGCCAACCGAGACGACGTCATCGATTCCGGCTCGACTGCTGGCCCCATCGGCGAGTTTAGTTACTCGACGACGGTGACTGGTGCCGATGCTGAGAAGCGTCTCGTCGCCGTCGTCACCTACACCTTCGAAGGCGAAGAAGTCACCACCGTGGTGCCGTTCGGCGGCTCTCGATACGATCTTCTTCCAGGTCTCGATCCCGACTGGCGCGCCATCTTCGGCGTCGGCTTCCTGCTCGTTCTCGGTGGCATCTTCTCCGTCGCTAATGCGCGCATCGGCGCGCTCATCATCCCTGGTGCCGCTCTCGCTCTCAACCTTACCGGCATCCTGACGACCGTTGTGACGACGACGAGCGTTGGTCTCGCCTTCGCCGTCGCCGTCGGAATAAACATTATCCGTGGCTCGGGAGATACACTCAGGTGATCACCAATGCGCTCAACCAACATCGTCATCTTCCTCGTGCTGCTCAACGTGGCCGCCGGTCTCTCCGGCGTCATGTTCCCCGGCCAGCTCCAAGTCGAAATGAGTTCCGGCACCATCGACGAAGCCGAAGGCCAACTCCAAACTGCCGAGGTCTCTCAACCATCCGCCGATGAGATCACGGGCTCGTTCCTCGCGAACGCTGGCCTCATCCAGACCATCGATAATATCATCTTCCGTGGCCCCAACATGCTCGCCGCGCTCGGCATGCCCGCGATCTTCGTCGCGGGGTTCAAAACTGTCTTTGGCTTCGTCGTCGCCTTCGACGTCGCCGAAGCCGTCACCGGGAGGCAGTTCTCATGATACCACTCAACGCTACCGAGCTGCTCAACGGTGACGTCTACGGCTTCGGCCTCGAGGTCTTCACGTCGATCGTACCCGCGCCGATACTCGCCCTGCTCGTCTTCGGCACCATCGGTGCCGGATACTACATGACTCAACGGTCCATCGCCATCCCGATCGTCATGGTCACACTCATCGGTGGCGTTACAATCACCCGCTTCCCACTCCCGGCACAACAGGGCCTACTCGGTGTCTTCGTCATCGCTATCGCTGGCATCGGCTACGTCCTACTCCAACGAGTCCGCACCACATGATCCTAGATCTCGCTCTCATCATCCCGGCTGTTATCGTCGGCGCTCTCGCTCACGAAGCGATGCACTACCTCTCGGTACTGCCAGTCGCCGAAAACGTCCGCGTCGTCAGACCGTCACCGACGCGTCTCGCCGTCGAATACGACTACTATAACGAAGCCTGGCGGCATCGATACGCCGATATCGCCAACGTCTCGCCTCTTCTCGTCGGTCTCATCGGCATGCTCGTCGCGTGGCTCACTGTCGGTCTTCCCAGCTTCGAGCTGCAAAATGCGTTTGTCTTCGCCGGCTGGCTCACCTTCACCGTCGGTGGCCCCGCCGACTTCGTCCGCGTCTTCGCTTAGTCGTCGCCGTCGTCTTTTGTCAACAGCAGCGTCGCCGCGAAGACCGACGCGACTGTTACCAACACCATCGAGAGCCTCGAGGTCGCTCGCATCAACTCCACCCACCGCTCTCGCACTACCACCTGCTCGCCGAACACTCCCGACGTCGCCATCCCGATCACCGGCTCGCCTAGATGGTACGTCGATGCACCAGCGTCAAGCCCCAACGTCCACCCGATCAGTCCGGTCGTCACTACCAGAACCGTCCACGAGACGCGCTCGTCGTTTTTGTGGAGCCACGAGAGCAAACGGTCCCGGTTCATCGGAACTCGTCACCTCGCGTCTTCTCGGTCCATACGTGGCCGCATAACTGGCATTTGTAGCCAGTCGCGCGCGTTCGGCGCGCCTCGACGAAGACGTCTGACTCACACCGCGGGCATGCCGGATGCATATCCGACGGGTTACACTCCGTGTGGCTATGCTTACTCATCGACTCTGTGGTACTCAACCATGTGGTCCGTTCGGTGATCGTGACTCCACGGCTCCGTCTCGCCGACCTCGAGCAGCAGTGTCGCCTCACGCTCGCAACTCAGACACGTCGCTTCGAGGATCCGACGCTCGTCGAGATCTCGCTTGTATGCCGGGCGGCCCCGATCGCCGAGCCGTACGTTCTCTGCCGCGCCGCGTACGCGCTCGGTCATGCGTCGTCACCCCACGTCGTCGGTATCGTCTCGCCACAGCGGTCGCACGTCGTCGTCGCCGCGTGGTTGAGCTGTAGACACTCCGCGCACGGCCAGGCGGGCACGTTCATCGGTCCACCTCTTCGCCGATGATTACCGTGACGTCATACAAGCCCTGGTGGATCGCTATCCACCCCTCCGCCGTCATCGGCGTCAACAGTGTCGACCGTACCTCATCCTTCGGGATCTGCATTGACTGTGCTAAAGACGACTCCGCCGTCTCTAGTCCTATCCGACTCCCCGCGCCGAACGTGTCTATCAACTCCATGTGTGCTCTCATCAGTCTCGTCAGCTCTCCCTCGTCGTCTCCGTACGTCGACTCGATCGCATGCCGTACCGCGTTCGCCATCGACCCGTGCTCATCCTCTGCCGCTTCCAGCGCCTCGAGCAGCTCCGCGTCCGAGATCGTCGCCTTCGCTACTCTACTCATCGACCAACACCACTATTGACTCGCATCGACTGCATGCCATCGCCTTCCCTCCCGCCATCGGCACCAGCATTTACTCTGTATCTGAGTCTATCAGTCATATTTCAACACTCCGGGTCCAAGTACACGATATGCAGCTCTGAATTTCGACCGTGGGGCGGTCTGAATTGTCAACGTGTCTGTGGTCAACCACTTGCAGCATGGCCCCGCATCTTTCGCAATTCATCGCTGCACCTCTCCGCTGGGTGTCTCACTCATTGACTTCCCTCGAGCTCGTCCAGTCGCTTACAGTGCACCGGGTCGACTAACAGTAGCGTCCAGATCTCGTCTTCTCTCATGGTCGTGTCTCTATTATCCTGTCTGCGTCTGCTCGTCCGATGCCACTCCATGGCCGCAGCGTCTCCGTCCGCTCTCGCTCGTCACCTATCCACCACTCCACCGAGAGCGGTCTCCGCACCCCGAGCATGTGCACCACTCGTGGTGCTACCTCGTCGAACTCGAAGACCACTCGCTGGCCTTGCTCGGGGTACCGTCCGATCACTCCTCGTGCCTGCTCGAACGACGACCGGAGTATCACGTCGTCAGTCATCCTTGCCTCCCCCAACGCGTGTGTGCGTGCGCGTGGCCGCATAATGCGCGCCAGGGCGCGCGCCGCGCTATGTCGCACGCACACACCCGCTCGCGCCACGAGGGCATCGTTTGGACCGGGAGGGGGGGGGTTCGTACGGTTTGGGTCTTTTTGGCGTTCTGGCCTCTCTCGCCGCCGATATCGCCAAAAGAAAGTCGTACGACTCCCGTACGAGACCGTACGGTTTGGTACGTTCCACTTGATCCACTCGAAACGCACCCTATTACGTCCTTAATCATAACTGGCCCTCCGGTCGACCGAACTCGTACCCGTCCGCGCCAGCTGGCGGAAACGGGTTGAGCGTTCTGAAGCCCTCTTCCCAGCAGCGGTAACACGGCAGCTCGCCAGTCATCGACGAGCTGCACTCGCACTCGGCTGGCCGAAGCTCGAAGAGATCGGGATCCACCTGTCGAGCCGTCGCCTCGAGCAGCGCATCCGAGTGACCATAGTCGATCCGGCGTCCGTGCACATCATCGAGATCTCGACGACGTGCGATCTCGAGCGTACACAAGTGCGCGCACGGTGAGACCTCGTCGGAGTAGCGGTATCCCTTGCAGTCGCACCACCCTTGCGGCGCGCCACGCTCTTGCGCAAAGACCACCTGGTGTGCCTCGCCACCGCGAAGCGTGACCACATAGTCGACTGGTGACGTCCGCTCGATCATCGCCGTCGATGGCGCGGCTCGCTTCCACGAGGTCGTGTCGTCTCGCTCTGCCGTCTCGAAGTCTAACAGACTCATTCGTTCATCGTCTCCATCAAGTAGCTCACTAGCTGGCTCTTCGTCGCCGTCGCGTGGCTTTGTCCGTCGTAGACATTCATCCTGAGTCCGGAGTAGTTCTCGACGAGCTCGGAGAGTTCCTCGAGGTCCTGATCGTTGAGGTACCCCCGGAGAACGTTGTTCGGTAACTGTTCGAGTTCCGCGACTTCCGCATCTTGTGCTACCATCGCATCTAGGCGTCTATGGCGGAGTTACTTAGTTGTTACTGCGAGAGTTATCTTTATGTAGATGGCAGATAATCGAGTCTTGTGGCCATGGAACGAACCATAATCGGCGACATTGAAACGAGTAAAGTCGTTGTGACCGAGCGGTACCTAGTCCTCTGGACCGCACTCATGTACGCGCTCGGCATCGCAACTGGATACGCCGCACTGCTCTGGCTATGACCGACGAGATCATAACCTGGGAGGATATCGACGACGATCAGATCGTCTACCGGACGAGCTCGACGTCGCGTATGTGCGTGCACGTCGATCGTGACTGTCAGCTGCTCAGCCGTGCTAATCGGATCCATGAGCGAGAAGCTCGATGCTATCACGATGATATCCGACTCTGTCGGCAGTGCACCGGCAGAGCTGATGATCCAAAAGATCGATATTCTCGAGATTACTACCGCGCCCTCAAGGCTGCCGCGAAGTCCGACGACTGACCGGTCAGAAAGGTGCGGTTTTCTCAAGCCACTGTCTATAAGTAATACTGTCCCATAGCGTAGACAGTATGCCGGTGTTTTGTCCATGACCGTCGCGGCCTACGTCCGCGTCTCGACTCAGCAGCAGAAAGACGAAGGCAGCCACGTCAACCAACGCGAAGAAATCGAACGATGGATCCAACGGAGCAGCTACGATGACGTCGACTTCTTCGAAGATATCGCCGTCTCCGGCCAGAGCGATAATCGTGAAGCCTACGCCCAGCTGCTCGAGCAGTACCACGCGTACGACGCGATCGTCGTTCGAGAGCTCTCACGGTTTGGCCGTGATCCGCTCACGGTGCTGCAAGACGTCGAAGATATCATCGAATCTGAAACCGAGTTCGTCTCGATAAACGAAGACTTCGATACGTCCACTGCTATGGGTCGCGCGTTCGTGAGGCTCGTCGCCGTCATCAACGGCATGTACGCCGACCTCCGTCGAGAGCAGGCTATCCGAGCTGCCGAACGACGCAAAGAGCAAGGCCTCGAGGTCGGTCGACCGAAGAAGCTCGACGATGCACTCATCCGAGAAGTCCACGATCTCCGTGACAAAGGTGTCTCGTACGCTGCCATCGCACGCATCATGGAGAGCGAACCCAACGGTCCAGAGTCGATCAGCGGTCGCACTATCCAACGATACTGCCGAGACTCCGACTAGATCGGATACGCCAGCTCGAAAAATAGCATCACTGCCGTCGCGATGGCCAGCGCCTCGAGCTGCCATCGCCGACGCATTCTAGAACTCGTCCGCTTCCTTCGAGTACCGCGTATACCCCGCCTTCGCATTCACCGTGATACCGCGGTTATTCTTTCTGGCGAGCTTCTCCGCCTTCCGCTTCGCCCCTTTCTGTGTCCGATGGCCAGCCGAGACCACCGCGCCACGTTCTAGCTTTACCTTCCACTCGTCATCCTCGAATATCACGTAGTAGTTCCGTGCCATCTTACAGCCACTCCCGATCCGCGTCAGGGTCGATGCCCCACCGGATCGATGCCGCTTCGCGCTTCGTCATGTCTTTAGCGTCTGTCAAATAGTTCTCGCCGAGTCCCTGGCTCTCGATCTGGCCTTGCGTACGCCGCTGGAAGTCCAGCAGTTCCTCGGCTTCTTCGACCTCGTTGAACCCGTCGTCGAGATCTCGGTACTCATCAGCTGGCGTCTCGAGCAGTCGGATCGCATCTTCGAGCGGCTCGTCTCCCGGCTGTGCCTGCTCCGAGTTGCTCTCGAGGTACGCTTCGTTGTACTTGCTCTCCTGGAACGCCTCGAGCTCCGCCACGTCCAGGTTCGTCACCGACTCCACTCGATCGTACAGCTCTGTCGGGGTCAGCTCATCATCCGGTGGGTCACTCGGTATCATGATCTTCGTCTGAACCTCATGGCCTCAATGTATATAGTATATTATGCCATCAAACAAGCAAACATCAAGCGTTGAGTATCTGGTTCACCGTTCCTACAGTCAAATCGAACGCATCAGCCACGTCTCTTTGAGTTAAATCGGTCTCACTGTAGACGGCTTTCATGTACTCGTCTCGCGTCTGCTTCTTCACCTTCGCTGGATCGACTGCCTCTTCTTCCTTTTTTGCCCGCTCGTTCTGCTGCTCGTTCTTCTTCTTCTTTTTCGCGTCCAGCTGCAACTTCACCTCGTGATCCGAAATATCCGGCCAGGTGATTGTCTGTAGCGGTATTTGGTTTATTTCCTTCGTACGGTCGTTTACCGTCGTCTTGTACACCTCCGCCAGTCCGCGATCGATCACGTTTATCCAAATGTCCGCCAGCTCCTCGAGGCGCTTATCGAGTGCTGACGACGTCGGCAAGGTTAGGATGCTATCCACCTGCCGGTACCGGAGCTGCTGCCAGCGGTCGGCGAACTCCACGTTTGTGTTGCTCATCGACCGACGACTGTCTAGCTGCTCGGCCTCATCCATGATTAACACCTCTCCCGGCATCGTCTCGAGATACCGGTTGATGTAGCTCTGTGGCTCGAGCGTCGCCTTCGAGACGTCGAAGCCATGCTGATCCCAGTTCAACGCCAGCCACACCGCCAGTGTCGTCTTGCCCGTGCCGGTCGTCGAGTTCCGAGACGTGATGATGATCTTTGTGTCACGTCCCTGTGCTTGGCGTCCCCTCCGGAACTTGTGGATCGGCGCTTTCGGATTTATCTCGTTTTTCTTCGACAAGTCGCTCGATCTCGTCGATGACTTCTTCGATATCTTCCTCGTCAAGTCCCTCAAGGACTTCCTCCGCTTCGTCGCCGATCGTTCCAGTGTGTTGTTGTACTGTCTTCGGAGGTTCGTCGAATCCGAGCTCATGATAGCATTCATCGAGTTTTATCTGTATCTGCCGTAGCTGCTCTGCCGTAAACAGCATCGGCTCCGTCCGCTCAACCGTCTTCGTCCGCATCGTCGTTCTGTCGATCGTCTCGTCTGAGATCGTCTCGTCCTGGAAGACGACCTCCCCCAGCTGCTCGAGCGAGATCTCGACTGGTGACGGGATCGGCTCATACCAAACGTCCTCGAGATTTCGCGTGTACTTGTACCGCTGAATCTCTGAGTGATATCCGAGTAGTGCCGTCTGCCACTCCCGCCTGACCGTCTCTTCGTTGTGGTCCCGAAGCCCGTGCCGTACGCGGTCGTATAGCAGTCGTGCGCGGTACGTCTGTCGTTGAGCGTCTTTCAGGTGGGTTACCTGCTGGCTCTCGTTTTGACTCATAGCAGTGGCAAGAGTGCAAAGGCGACGTCCGGCATCACCATGATCGGCACGTCAACCCCACCCCCTCCCGACGAGCCAGCGATGAACTCCACCGTGATCGCACCCATCAAGAACGAGCCGACGATCTGGACCCAGTCGCCGACCTTGCCCATCGAGAGCCCTTGTGTCGCTCGCTCCGCTTCGACCGCGTTATCCGCTGCCTTCCGCGGCGCGTCCGGCATCGCCTCTTGTGGGAATAGTCGCACGCTCTCGCGAAGGTCCACGATATCCGGCTCGTCCTCGAGGCGATGGAACGGGTTGATAATGTGAGCCGTCCCGTACGAGGTGTTGACCGTTCCCACCTTGAGCCGGTTGATGATCTCGTCGATGCCGAGCTTCGCTTCCGTCGAGAGGATCCCGCCGTCCGTCATCTTCTCTTCGGCTGCCGTCGCCGTCTTCGCCGTCTCGACGTCCACGATCGGCCTCGCCTCGTCGGTGGCCAGTCCTACCGGTACCCCGCGCATTGTGTGCATCATCCCGGCGACGTCTTCGTAGTATTGATCGTCGCCATCATGCTCGACGACGAACGCGTCAGCGTCGGAGTCGTACTCCGCTGGCTCAAGGGAGTAGTTGTTTCCTCGTTGGACGATCAACCAGCCGTCGTCTTTGTTACTTTTCAACACTCGGTCTAGCATCCAGTCATGGATCTTATTCATATTCGATCTAGTAGGCTGCCGCTCTTCTCGCTCTTCTCTCCACGATTATCTTCCACCCGGTTCGTCTGGATCGACTCGCTAAATTTGTCCTGCTGCCAGCCGCCAACGCCTCGAGACGTCCTCGCGAAATGATCCATCAACGCTGACTCGATCTTCGTCCGCGAGACGCTCGGCAGCGGCTCACGCTCGAACGTCGGATCATCTAGCAGCGCCGCGCCGAGTGCTCCCGACTGCCAGCTCTTCGGCGTCGGATACCGCTCCGTCGCGAAGATCTTGATGTTCGCACTCATCAATCGGAAGTATTTCCGGTCGGCGCTCGTTAAGTTTGCTAGCGGATAATCCTGCGAGAGTAGGTCGCTAATGCTGTTCGGCAGCGGATTATCCGCGTCATCGATATCCGAGACTAACAGATCTCGGATATACTCGCGGCTCAAGTCATCACTCTGATTCTGTGTCTGACTCATCGATTATCTTAATCTGAATTGTATTATCATCAAGCACCGTTACCTGCGCCTCGATGCCCGGCTCGGCGTCCTCGATAAGCTTCGCTGCCTTGCCGAGATTCACCGCCAGCGCATGCTTGTGGCCGTCTTCTCGAAGTTTTCGCCGTCCGATCCATTGGGGATATTTGCTCATAGGTCTCAGAGTCTCTACAAAGACTCTGTAAACACTCTCAGACAAAAGTTTAACTCACGCGTGGCCGCATGTCTACCCACAATGCCCGAATTGGTAACTCGAAGAGCGGATCAGATGATGTCGTTCAACTCGATGGTGACCGCCGCCGTCACCCTCATCGTTGGGATTCTCATTTTTAACGAGGTCCAGGCAGCGCTTCCGTCGACGAGCGGCGGGATTGATGAAACCAGCGTCGTCACCACGATCGAGTCGGCGTTTCAATTGGCACCGGTTGTGCTGATTGTTCTGGTGGCCGCGCTGATCCTCGCGCAGGTCGCCGGCTTCCGTGGTGCCGGAGGTCGATAATGCCTGAACTCGTCACGCGTCGTGCCGACCAAATGATGAGCTTCCAGTCGATGGTGACCGCCGCGGTTACCCTCATAGTTGGGATTCTCATTTTCAATCAGGTCGAGAGCGCGCTACCAGATACTGCCGGTGGCGTCAACTCGACGCCAGTCATCTCGACGATTGAGTCGGCATTTCAATTGGCACCGGTTGTGCTGATTGTTCTGGTGGCCGCGCTGATCCTCGCGCAGGTCGCCGGCTTCAGACGGTAACTCGCACACCTTTATTTTCGACGCGCTCAATCGGTGAGCCATGGATACGATCAAATCGATGGCGATCTCCGCTGCCTTCGTCATCTTACTCGTCG
>Ga0209937_1000332_pt1 | contig 15690 bp, 30 predicted proteins | sample SalPon1_B_H2O_MG_FD_185699 | JGI IMG/M metagenome (GOLD analysis project Ga0209937, IMG submission 185699) | Salt pond water microbial communities from South San Francisco under conditions of wetland restoration - Salt Pond MetaG R1_B_H2O_MG... | ecosystem: Environmental > Aquatic > Non-marine... | reverse complement strand
CAGGCTACATCGCCGGTCGCTCAGGAGAGAAGATCATGGAGAAGTACAAAAAGAAGCCCAGCGATTAAACTGGGCCACATAACAACAACACCTTTTAGCCACCTTCGGGTGGCTTTTTTATATGTGTTCTTTTATTGCCTTGTAAGTCTGAATCTGGTTTGTCTCTAGCATGGCTACAGCGTTGTCAAAGTTCTCGTTAGTTTCTGCCAGAAGCCTTGCGTTGTCGATAGCCCGAGTCTTAGTCTGCCGAGCGTATTTGCTGTTAAGTAGTTCGTAAGCAGCGATGGTCGGCTCTTCGTTGTCGATGGCTTCCAGCATCCCCTTGAAAGACATCAGACCACCGATGCCAATGTTGAATCCTAGATCAATCAAAACCGTCTGCTGATCCTTGCTACACTGAGGCCACATGGCAAGTTGGGCATTAAGTTCCTCGGCTACCTTCTCCAAGTCTGCCCTCATCAGTCGCTCTGCCCAATCCTCGGCATCCTTCTTTGACTTCCAGTTGACTCGGTTGAACAGCGCACGAACCTCATTAACTGTGAGCGGATTGTCCTCGATGTTTCGACCGTATCCAATAGTCACCTTGCCAACAGTGTCAAAGTAAGGCTTGTCTCGGAACCCTTCGTGCTTCTTGACACGCTCAACCATCTTATCCGTTATAGCCATATTCCTGCTCCATCAACAGTTCAATGTAATGCTTGGCCTTTTTCAAGTCCTCTAGGCCGTTCTTGTACCGCCAGCGAGTAATATATTTAACTACGTTGCCTGAGAAAAAGTCCATGTCATTAGCGTGGATGTACTCAATAGGCTGGATGTCTCCTTGCCTGTAATGCTCACCACCAATCTGCTGTGACAGCGGCTTAGTTAAATCGTGAACAATAGCATCATCGTAAAGGTCAAGTTCTTCTGCTTGTCTCACCATTTCTTCTAGTGCTTCTTCTTGCTCATCGCGAAGATCAAAGTTTTCTGTTTGTTGGCTATCCACTCCACGGGCCTTTAGGCGCTTATCCGCTAGGGCATCCCAATCTGCTGGCGTAGCGTCATCAATGCAGATGCGGTTGTAATCCCTCGGCACAGTGTCGTAATCATCAAAGTCGTCAATCAACTCATTCTCCCAATCGCTCTGTGTCTGTCTTTTTAACTCGTCAAGTATACTGAAACTATACATAAACTTATCATCGGTGTGCAGTTGAGACATTGTTCATACTCCTGTGCTTCCGAACCCTCGAACGCCTCTGTGTGTCCTCCCTAGTTCGCTGACTACCTGCAACTGAGTTGCCTCATAACGCTGTACGACTAACTGAGCAATCCGCATCCCAATGTCAACCTCAAACGGCTTATCACTGTGGTTTGCTAGAACAGCAGCAATGCCGCCTCGATAGTCAGAGTCAACGACGCCAGCTAGGACATCAATGCCATGCTTGACAGACAGTCCACTACGGGGCCAGATAAACCCTACATGGTCAGCGGGGATGGCTACCGCGATTCCTGTCTCGACAGCAAGCCACTTGCCGGGTCGGACAGAGACGTTTTCAGCAGAGTACAAATCCCACCCAGCAGCACCGGGTGTAGCCTTGGTCGGCACTATAGCCTCTGGCAGTAACAATTTTACATCTAACATCTTACCCTAACACTCCAATTCCTAGCGAGTATGTTTTAGTACCTAGCGAAATACTTACCTCTAAGCCAACAGTTCCGCCATGTATTAAAATGCCGTAGCTCTCTGGTAGGCTGGGATGGGACGATGCCTCTGCCATAAGCAGACAACGCCCGTTGCTAAACTCTCCCAGAATAAAGCCCATGTTCCATATAAAGCTGTTCTTGCTTGATACGTCTTTCCAAGTGTGTAGCCAATTCATACATACCCCCACACGGCAAACTCTAGTCCTACACTGCGAATCTTGACGTTGACTCTAAGTAAGGCGTCCCCGCCAAACTGAATGCCTAGACAAGAATACTTAGACATCTTTGACTGGTCAATCTCAAAATGAACTAAGGCTTTCTCTTTAATACAAAGCAAACTTAGGTAAGCACATCGGTAAAACACAACATGCTCAAGTGCTGGGTCAAGGTCATAGTCACTAACAGCGTTAGTCCCGTAGTCAATCAATTTCACCCCTGCTCTCCTTTATGCTCTGAAGCTTATAAACAGTTAGTATGCGGTAGAGCGCATAATATTAAAGTCCCATCAACCCTGCAAGTCCGTGATTAGCAATGGCATTAGTAATGATAGCTAGGCAAGTAAGGAAGTGGAGGATGATCCAGAAAGTACGGATCAGAGCCACCACATCTGCCTTACGGCTATCAGAGTATTCCTTGCTGCCTATGGCCTTGCACCAATACTCCCAAGCTGTTCTCATGCTACGTCACTTCACAACCCGATGGCCCGCAAGCAATCTCGCCTGTTAGGTCTGTATTGTCCTCTGTCTCCTTAACCTGTGTCAAGTCAATTTCATCAAGGGCAGATTCCATGATCTCATACTGCTCCTTCGTGATGTCCTCAAACGGTGCCTGCTTGTAGGTACCACCCATGTAGGGCAGGACAGAGATACCGTTAAAGTGATTGCGGTTCTTCCACATCCACTCACCGACCTGATCCCACTCGTCATCTTTTACTGAGACAGTCACAGAGACGTTGTGAGAGTTCTGTCCGTCACGGTGGCCTGCTCGCACCCACCCTGCGTTAAATCGGCTAACACGCTTGAGCAATTCCATCGGGCTTTCATGCCGAAGGATAGCGCCCTCCGGGGCTGCCTGTGGAATCTCGATCACAGCCTGATCGTTAGGACGGAAGTATTCATCCTCTACCAGAGCAGGGTGATTCTCTGCTAGGTATCCGTAGATAGCCTCATCCTTACCCACCCGCATACGGCGAATGTAGTAATCGTTGTGCCAAGCGTGAATGCCTGAGCTAGACCCTAGCACAAGGCTACTGGTTCCTGACGGCTTAATCGTCGTGGTACGCGCTGCCTCATTGATGCCTAGCTTCTTAGCCACCCGTGCGTTCTCATCTAGTACAGCCTGAGTCGCTTGCTCCAAGTCAAGATCGAGTACTGCACCAGAGGCAATGCCTGTCATGCCTACACCGATCAAGGCATCCTTCTCCGTAGTGTCTCGCCACACATCACGTAGATAGTGAAAGTCAGTGTACCCAGCCTGCAAAGTGCCAATGAATGCTGCCGCAGCGGCTCGCTCATTCAAGTCCTGTTGGTCTGTTACGTTGCTTACGTTAAGCTCACACAGGTTACAAAATTGATATGGCCTGAGGCCGATCTCTGCACCTTCACACTGCGAGTAATCATCAATGCTTCTCGCTGTGCGCTGGACTGTCGCATACATCAAACGTGTTTCCAAGTTTTACCAGATCGAATGAACGATATGACATAGGGTTTTACTCCAAACATCTCTGCAATCTCTTTGTCAGAAAAGCCGTTTGGTATAAGCTCGTATCTCGCTTCCCTTACTTGGGATTCTTTCAACTTAGCTTTACCGTTCTTCTCGCCAACAGACCAATCCTTCCTAGAGTCCTTATCTCTTTCCCAGATTTCTTTGGCCCGTTGGCTTCTGGCCTCTCTGCTGTCCTTAGCGGCAATACCCGCCTTGGTTGCTAGAGATGTAGCCTCGCTATGTTTTAGGCTGTTCTCAGGGTTATCGTACCACTCCGGCTCAACTCCAATCTCACCGCCTTTTTGCAAGTTCCACCCAATGTTCTGCTCTGGGCGGTATTTTGCTTCCACTTCCAACGCACCTTCTAAAGTCTCGGCTTGATCGACAACTTCAATCACCAAATTGTCAAATCCGTATGCCTTGACAGCATCAGTCAGTGGCGTTTTCCTGCGGTTCTTCTTGTGAGCCTTCATGCGGTTCTCAAAGTCCCGAGTAATTCCTACATAGCCTTGGCTATATATGTCTTTGTGTTCACTCCTTCTTATCCAGTATATCTTGTACATTCGATGCCCGCCTCGCTCAGTCTCTCACGCTGCCCAGCATTATACATGCCTGCTTGCGCCCTGTCGATCCATTGCGATCTTCCAAGTCAATCAGAGGCGGTTTTACATCCGCATACATTTTACGGATTTGTACCCCAGTCTTTATCGTTGCTGAATAGCACACCCGGCTCGCCTGACTCAGACGCCACGATCTTGTCCCACAATTCATCGAAGTCTCGGCGGCTAACTTTGTGGCGCAGGATAACAGCAGAGTTGTTGGCGCGGCCTCGGTGTGGGCTATGCTCCCACCAGCTGCCGTGTTTTGCAGTCAGCATCTCTTCATCGTCCATGCTAAACAGACTAATCAGAGCAGCACGGCGAATACCGCCAGCAAGCACAGCGTCAGCAATATAGCACATTATGTCATGCACCTGAATTGGCTGTAGCTGAACGCCTCGCCCTGATTCCTCTAGCGCAGTGTCAAACACCTTCTCAATGTTGTGCAGACAGTCTTTGAGTGGCTGTGGGCCGGGGGCCTTACCACCTGAAGTCACTAACATTGCACCCTTGGGGCGAATGTCAGAGAAGTCAAACACGGGACGTGGCTTGCCGTAGAAGTAAGCCTCGCACAGAATCTTTACTGCGTCTGCCCATCCTTCGATACTGTCACCGACTAGGAACCGCTTGCGCTTCTTCAGCGGCCCGACAACAGCAGGTAACTCTGAGACGTGGTGGCGCTGCACTGAGTAGCCTACGCCTGTACCACCTAACAGAAGAAACATGGCCTCTGCAAAGCTGTCTGGGTGATCTACTGGCATATAAGCACAGTTAAAGATACGGTTCGGGCTGTTCTGGATGGGTTTGCCACCGAACTGCAAAGACCGCATGGAAGGTAGAACCTTCTTAGTCAGCACAAAGTTTTTGTAGACTTCCTGAATCTCTTTCTTGAGCTTGGGGTACTTGTTGATATGCATAGCCATGTTACGCTCAACAAGCTCTTCCCAAGTCTCTCGGCGTCCGATCTCTGGCACGAACTTCGCGTACTTAGTAAACGTCACGATGTCGCTGAGAATCTGTGCCGACTTCGTTGTAATTGCGCTTTCAGTCATTAAAGTTGCCTCCGTAATAGTCAATCAGTGTCTTGAATGCTTCCTTCAAAGCATTTTCTGTTTCTTCAGAATCTAGCCCTTCTGTTTCGCAGACGATTCTGTAATCTTCTTGAAGACAGTCAAGAGTAACTTCTTGCCTGATGTCAAATGACAACGGGATATGTATATTGCCGTGTTCATCAGTCTCTACTGTTGCTTTCATGTTAGTTCCTTTCACTTTATGAAAGTTTCTCGAATCCGATGTCAGTGGAGAACCAAATTTCAGAAACCTCTGCCTCTTCCAGTGCCAAGCGGCAGATTGCGCAAGGGCGGCTGTTACGCAACTCTCCTCGCTTGTTGATCCGTGCCACCACTACTGTCTCAATGTCATCCCTAGCCCGAATCAATGCCGCTATCTCGGCGTGAAGGCTCACCTTCTGCTCTTTCCCCGTTCTTTTGGCATACTCTGCCTGAAGTGGGTGAGTCTTGCGAGAGTTGGTAGCGTGACTAACAATCTGCCCTCGCTTGTCCAAACAGATGGCTGCGTGTCTAAACTTTGCTTCGCTGTGCTTAGCGTAGTCGATGACCTTATCAATGTAGTCCTCTCTAAGTTCTTCCATACCTAGTGTACCTCACTGGTCAGGTACTCCTCAATCATTTTCTGTGTGACAAGCACAAGCACTTGCCCGGTCGTGTAGTCTTGCTCAGCGGTAAGTTCATTTTCCATCGTTGTGGTAAACAACATAGAACGGTAAGCGCCTTCGCCTGTCTCAGGGTTTTCGTAGAACTCAATAGACCCGGCCAGTTCATAGCCCATGGCCTCAAAGTCTGGGTTAAAATCTATATCAAATTCTTCGTTATCGTTAATCATAGGTAGTTCCTTTTCAAATAATCAAGAGACAAGGGCATGCCGCAATAAAAGCCGTTCCTTACCTCGTTCTTCACCATTACACCGTCAAACCGCGCATTACCCTGAGGCCCGAGGTAGTCCTCGTCATGCTCGTAGCAGGTGCCCCATACCAGACCCAGCTTTGCCCTACCTAGAGCGTCGTGGATCATGCCGTGCTGGTAAATCTGCTGGTGCCCCTGACTAAAGCTCTGCCCAACCTTCTGTAGCCTGTTCTCAATGTTTCCCGACAAGGGGTTCTTAGTCAGAGACAGCGGGTTAACAAAGTAGTGGCTGTACAGAATGCCGTCGATCTCCACAATGTCTAGGAAGTCGTGCGTCTCCCACCCGAACTTGTCTAACTCTAGACTGTGGTAGCCAACCGTGCCTTGCAGCCTTGGGTCTTTATGTACGGCTCTAGCGATCCGGTGTTCGTGGTTGCCAAGGCAAAACACTAGCCTCGGGTCATACTTTTTCTTCTTGTTAATTGTTCTGCGCTGCTGGTACTTGCGCAGAGGCCCAAGCAGCTTCTTCATGCCCTCTAGACCGGCCTCCACATCATCCGCATAAGTCTTGTCGTGGAAGTATGCGCTGCTCCTGTCCTCATAAGCTGACAAACTAGCCATATCCCAATGGTCGCCAATGTGAATAACCACGTCTGGCTGCATGTCCACAATCAAATTGCCGATAGCTTTCAGGTAAGTTTTATCTGTCTCCGGCTTACAGTGTATGTCAGGGATAAACAGGTGTCGCTTGGTTTTCTCATTCAATCCAATCACTTGGTACTACCTCGCCTACATGGTAAACAAATCCGTTTCTCTCACACCATTCAGAATATCTTGTGGCCTTCTTCTTTGTCAACCAGTTGTCGGCTTGAAACAGCATCCTAATGTCTAAGTCCGGGTTGCAACGCCTCACGGCCAGCATCTTAGTTCTCATTTCCCCGGTAAACTTACCTTTGATCTCGATCACAATGCCGTTGCCAAGTACAATGTCCGGTGTGTAGTTACGCTCTTTCAAAACAACCTTGTGTCCACAGTTGGCACAGTACGCTGGCTTGACCTCCGTTGTGTAGCTTAGTTGGTACGGTTCATAATCAAACGGGATATTACGGTTTCTTAAATTGTTACAAACTCTTCGCTCTAACTGTGATCTGTATTTAGGATCAGTTTTCGGTCTCGCCACTCCCACCTCCGTAGGCTTGGTTGTAATCAAAGAACGGCCACCAGATGTTGTGTCTTTTGGCTTCGTTCCTAAAAAACGCCAAGTCCCTCTTCAGTTTAAGATTCTCTTCTTTCAGCCTCTCAATCTCTAGCTCCATCATAGTAATCGTTGAAGGCATCAGCCATTTGGTTAGTCGTCGAGTTGCGTTCATAAAGTTCTACCTCTATAGCCTCCATCAAGTCCTCTAGAATTTTAGTCTCAATCTCGTCATCCTCCGTGTATCCAAAAATAGCAAGTTCATAGATTTGATCTAGAATAGGTCCATCTTTCATACCTCTGGTGGCTCCCATCTGTCGTTGTCGTGTCTAAGTAAATGCAACAGCGTACAGTTTGTGTGCATCCGCGTTTTAATCTCTTCAGGGGTCATGTCCTCCTTTCCTATTACCTCAAGATACTTGTCTAGGCAGACTTGGTAATACTCCTCAGCAGTCTCGCAGCCTGCAATAGTCTTCTCTGCGATCTTAGGTCCGACCCGGTGCAGGCCGGGGATATTATCTGCGTTGTCTCCAGTCAACACTGACATCCAGTAGTTCCACAAAGCGTCAGACGGTGACAAGTAGTAGCTTTTAGCCTCTCTGTTGTGAGTCTGCCATCGGTAGTGACACCCCGGTACGGTGTCCAAGTCCTTATCAATGGAGCAGATAACTACGTCGCCTTCTTCAAACCGCTGCCACCCGATAGCAGATACTTCGTCGTCAGCTTCCCAACCCTCGCGGCTAACCTTTGCGTTCCATGAATGGATCAAATGGTCCCTTACGGTCTGATAATGGAACGGCTTAACAAAGTTCCTACGGTTCTCCTTGTAGTTAGGGTCTACGCTCTTGCGAAAGTTAGCAGAAGAGTCGGGGTGAGTCAGCCAAACCTCAATAGAGTCAGGCTGCAAGTCAGCCTTGATGTTTTCAATGATAAAGTCAGCACTCTGCTTGGCCTCGTCATTTGACAGCGGGTAAGGCTCAACCGTGTCCCCAGCGTGGATCGCCGCTTCCTTTGCCTCTGCCTTTAGTGGGTAGACGTTGCACAGGTTACCCTCGTCGTCAAACACTGCCCAATCTTGAGCAGCAAACGCGGCTGCGTACACAATGCTGTCAGCGTCGATAACTGCCAAGATACTCATATACTTCATCCTTCAAAAATTGCTGTTTCTGCTTTTTCCTAGAAGGCCCGTTAAGATTTTTCTTAGCTGCCTTTTCTTCTGGTGCCACCCAGTCTGGAGTCTTTCGCTTTGTTTTACTCATAGCTTCACGAACTTGTAAGGTTTTCTTAATAGTTGGCCGGGCTGGGGGGAGTCGAACCCCCATGTGTCCAGTTACCCTTTCTCCGGATTAGAAGTCCGAGGGGATACAGCCCGCTCATAATTCTTTAACCATTTCCTAATACAATTATCGCTTACTCCATATTCTCTTCCAACAGACAAAAAACTATTGTTCTTTAACTTTTGTGTTAACTCTTTCTTGCTCGGCCTGTTTTTTACTTTTCTCCTTCCTATAAGTCTGCATTCGTTAGAACAATACTGCTTATATTTATGTTCAGCCCCGCAAACTTTGCATTCTGACAGCGGTTTTAATTGATCCAAACTTTCTATTTTGTGCAGCCTTGCGTGTTCAGAGCAAGACATTACTTCCAAGTTGCTATGGTTGTTGTTGCATTTGTCCTTATCTTTATGATGAACCACTTCTTGTGGGCATAACCACCTTCCTAGCATTACAGACGCTTCATGTCTGTGTTCGTATACTTTGCCGTTTTTGTCGGACAAAGGGTGGCTAGGATCAAGATAATACTTGTAGCCAAGAGTTTTATCTTTTTTGGCTTCTTTATCAAGTTTGTAATCTTTTGGAACCATAGCCACTACCTCTATCCGATTGAGCTACCGGGGCCGTTGCACATCAGAACGGGATTTCGTCGTCAAAGTCGCCGCTGTCATCCTCAGCCTGCTGATGGGCCTGCTGATTCTTGACCTCGTTTTCCTGCTGCTGGCGCGTCTCGTCCTCGGTAATACCGTACTTAGCGTAAGGCATCAGGTAGTCGTTAGCAAGGCGCACAACGTCCGCTGCTGCCTGATCTAGATCGCTCTTGCTAGTCAGTGTGCCCGCGACAATCTGTGCAGCGTAGCCCATCGCTGACTGTCGCATGATAGAGTCCTGACGATCATCACTCACCGATGCAGAACTACCAGAAGAAACACCCCCGCTGCGAGGAGCATTGCTATTTGCCACACCTCCATTAGAACCACCCCCAGCTTGCTTAACCGTTACATCTGCCGCTTTGACGTTATTGTAAGTGCGACCGTTACGCTCCACAGTCTCGCACACAGCCTCGATAACGTCGCCTTCGGCCAACTGGTGCCACTCACCGTTCCGCTTGACGTTAGCAACAGGCTTTTTCTTCTTGCCCATGCCGTACCAGTTACCATCGACATTAATGTTGACAGCAAACTGATTGCCGTACTGGTCAGCCTCGCCAAAGTCCTTGACGTAAATCTTGTCGATCTTGCCCTGAATAATCTGCTTACTCATTTTATTTGTCCTCAATGTTCAGGTTTTTGTTTATCCGGTTAATAAACAACGTGGTATCGCCTACCCGAGATTGAGCAGCAAAAATTTTCTCCGCCACCCTAGACATAACCGGAGTTTCCGATAAGCAGTTTACACCTTGCGGTATTGTTGTACACATCACTCCCGAAAGATTTTCCTCAAGAAGCACAAGTTCAGCATCCAAGACATCAAGAGACTCGTGCAAGCTCTTGATCTGCTCTTCAATGCTGCTATCCGGCACTTCAACTGCTTGGGGGTTTTTAGGTGTCATTCCAATTTCATTCATTCCGAGTCTCCATTTTCCATAAACAGTTTGGTGACAACCTCTTTCACAGCTTCCCACTGTTCAAATCCCAAAGACATCTCACCGCCATAGCCTGTTGCAACACAAACCTGCTTTAAGTCATTATCATATTCAACATCAATATGATCTTGGATATCACTGTCTTCATTTGTGATCAAGTATGCTCTAGTGTATACTCTCATTTCTATCTCCATCAATGTGTTTCTGCCCAAGTCTCGCCTGATTGCACTTCACCTGCAAGCGGACATCTCAACTGCAAAAACTCCGTTGTCTTCTCAAATGCCCACTCTACACACCTAGTGTACTCCTTTATATCGTGGATTGCAACCTCTGCCTGCACTTCATCGTGTATATTTCCTACAAATGTAACATCCAACTCTTTAGCCTTTACTTGCTTGTCGATAAAACACAGCACCACCTTCATGGCAATGCCACCACCTGACTGAAAAAGATAGTTAAGGGCTTTATGTTTCATTAGCTTACCGTCCGAATCACGGCGCATCCAAACCTTGCGGCCATCAAGGCCAATCAAATAACCACGCCCTGCGGCCTTTTCTACCTTTGGCTTTAAAGTAGAGATGCCCGGAAATACCGACTCCACGGCCTCAATGATGGACTTTCCTCGGGCTTCAGATAGATTAAGGATTGTCGCAACCTTGCGAGCACTAGCGCCGTACACAGTAGAGTAGACACAAGACTTTGCCTCATCTCGTGTCTCCACACCGAACTGCCGACAAGCGTCCAGAACTCGCGTGTGTGGATCAGTGCCTTTGGATTTATCACCGTTGATAAGCGCATCGGTAAACGCCTCGCTGTTAATGTAATGCGCCGCAATACGCAACTCTAGCCCTTCCGCATCAAAGCCTACTAGTTTGTAACCCTCGCCTCGGTGGGTAAACAGGCTTCGCATCTCAGTGCCGAAGAAAACGTCAGGACTGGCTTTAGGCACGTTGGCCACGATCTTGTGCGTCATACGCCCAGTGTTGGTGCCATTTGGGTTAGCACATGCTGGCACTCTGCCGTCTAGTCTGCAAGCCTCGATCCAACCTTTGATTTGATTACTACGATGGGTCAGCTTGGTATAGTGGGCAAGTGTGTGCCCAATGTCCGATTGCTCCATCTTCTCCAAATTAGGACAAGGCTCACCGTCAGGCTTGATCTTAGGAATGCCTGTGCTGCTGTACTGGGTCGGCACCCAGCCTAGCTGCACTAGACGCTGTGCAACCTTTTGGTGCTGGCTCAGTTCGATGGGGTGCCACTCTATGCGAGTAAAGGGACCGCCTACGTCGCCGTACTCGGCTGCGATCTTGGTCAGCGAGCCATCCTTCTTGAAAGGTGCCTTGATCTCAGACTTACGTTCATAGTAGCAGCCCATCGTTGCCTTGATCTGCTCATATATCTCAGCAGCCTCGGCGTCTAGCTGTTCAACGTAAGCCTTAGCCTGTTCGATACGGAAAGGCCAGCCAGCACGTTCCTGACGCGCAATGATCTCCGCGACCTTGTGCTCGATCCTAGCTGGCGTTTTCCAGTTTACTTTCATGGTCTTTTGCTCAGTTTAACTTAGCGTTTTGGAGGTTTGGCAAACTAACCCTGCTCTCCTTTTGCCTTAGCAATCACCTCATCAACAAACCGCTGATTAACTTTACCCTCTCGTGTAGTTCGTAGATACTCTATCACATCCAGCAGCTCCCACTTTACCTCTGGCGACGCCCACCCCTGAGCCTTTAACCACTTGCGAGTTTCCCGTTGTTTCAGGCTCATAATGGTGTAGTTCACCTTTTGATATATCCCATCTGGCCCATCAATCCCGTCCTGAAGGTGTAAGTCGCCATTTTCGACGATCTTGCCGTTTACCCACGGGCGGATGATTTCCTCACTCATCCCCGCTCTCCTTCTCCAGCCGTATCTGGCTTGGCTTTGGCGCTTTTATCAATGGCTCTTTCATCGCCTGTTCAAGCGCCCCAATTTTTGCTTTCATCATTCCGATGTCGTTTGTAATCATCTGCACCGGGAAATGCGTCACCATTTCGTTATCTGTATCAAAGAACACTCGACAGATTTCGTAGCACTCCTCATGAACAGAGTGCTCAGAATGGTCAACGACCCGGTATTCCCAATGTCCGCTAATTTCCTCGCTCACCCCTGCTCTCCTTTACGTCGGTCGATCTCTGTCTCTAGCTCTTCTACCTCATGGCGAAGAGTCTCAATCTTATCATGCTCTTCGTCATCAAACATTTGATCCTCAACCGCAGCCTCGTAATCTTTAACTGCTTCCTCATACCACTCTAGCAACTGTTCCATCGTATACTCTCGCATCTCTATTCTCCTGTAGTATTTACTTCATGTTTGACATGTGGTTCTCTATCTTGGCTCGCCCTAAGAACTGCTGCAACTCTTTAAGTTTGAACTCAGCTCCTTGCAGAAGTCGGCTTTCTTCCGAGGAACAATTTTCACCTTTCGCTTTTCTGTATGCTAAAACATCCTCTTCCAAACTCATAGCTCGGTTAAACATTTCGCTGTATTTTTCATTGTCGCCGTTCATCTCTAGTCTCCTTCTCAGTTATCCATCTCTTTGAGCAGATGCTTGTAAACCTGCTCAGTAACCTCAACATCCTGTACACAATAGTCTAGCATCTCTTCGTTATACTCGTCAAAAGCCTGTTCCTGCTTACCGTAGTCGCCTTTGTAGATTCCTACTCGATAACCCCAAGCCTGTAGACTGTGCGGCCCTACCTTCTGTGGCAGTCCTTCTGGGCGCTCACGGTCAGGGTTCAGAAGCCGAGAAAGTACAAGCGTGTCAATAACCATATGGGGAGTCGGCCATATAATGCTTAGGTCTATATAGTCACTTAGCTCGCACCACCACTCTAGCGCTGGAATGTCAAAGTTGATGATGTTATGGCCGATAACTACTTCGCCGTCTATCAACCCCAAAAACTTACGAATCTCTGTAGGCCCAAAGGTATGCACCTCGCCAGTCTTGTAGTCCTTAGCGACTGCACAATGCACAGTCGTCATCTTGTCTAGCAATCCGTCCGTTTCGATGTCGATAACGTACATTTTCTTAGTAGTCATATTCAGGAACCTCTGCAACTTCTAGTCTTCCTGTGTTTTGATCCATCTTGATCGCATCACAAGGCCCGGTAAAGCCCCACTCTCGGTTCTTTTTAATGTTGATCCGCATGCGCCCCTTCGCCTCATTCTCTGTCTGCTCTGGCTCAAGGGCTGCGATCCAGAAAGCAAGTTGCTCGAAGCTACCGGAGCCACGGGCCATAGCGGGGTCGATGTACAGCCATTTGGCATCGTTAATCTCGTCATTGACGTAAATCTTTTGGTCAAACCGCTTAATGTGGGCAACCATAATCATTGTGGAGCCTGTGCTGGCGCAGAATGCGGCAACCTCACTCAATACGTTGTCGATCAACTTGCGCTCGTTGTCGCGCTCATCATGCGAAAACAGAATGCTAATGTGATCGAAGATAAACTTCGTGACGCCCTGACTCCGATAATAGCGCAGCAGGTGCATCAGTCGATCAACATCAACACGGCCAGCAGGCCCAAGATCAATAAACCAAGTCCGACCATTGTTAATCAACCTCTCATAGCTGTCTTTAATTTTATCTTGCGGGATGATCTGCGGGTTGAGTCTGTACCGCGGCAGGGGCACATCGTTGTCGATAGCAATCAACCGCTGGGTGGCCTTTTTCAAGTCTTCCTCAAGAAACAGCCATGCTACTTTGTTATCCTCGTTCTTAATTAGCTCATAACCAATCTCTGCCACCCAAGTAGATTTACCTACACCGGGCGGTGCCATAACAATGCCCAACTCGCCGTCCCGAACTCCGCCCAACTTGTCGCTAAATGCTGGGAAACGGTGCAACTTGCTGCCCGGCTTGATCGGCTCCTGAACCATGTCCAGACTGACTTCCGATCCGGGTATGACTAACTCCGGCTGGTATTCCCTAGCTTGGAAGCAAGCGCGGACTAACTGCTTTTCCTTGCCCTGCTTAATGCAATCGTTAGCGTCTTTGCACCCGTCAGGTAACTCGGCAATCTTTAACTTGACTTCGGTGGAGTAGATGTCCGCGAACTTTTCGGCGGCCTCTTTGCCTTGGTCATCGGCATCAAATACCAATAGGACACCCTGAAAGCTAGTGATGTAGTCCCAGACTTCGCGCTTCTCCACGCCTCCGCAACTTGATCCGTTAGGAAGAGATACCACGCTGTAATCTTTTCCTTGGCTTTTGAAAGCCTGCCAGAGAGATACCGCATCTTCTTCACCCTCCGTAATAACTAGAAAGCGGCCACCGGACGGGAAAACCTGCTGCCCAAACAGTCCGTTGTAATCACCGACAATTTCCATGTCCTTTTTGGTCAGTGCGTTCTTGCGCTTCCATCCACCGCCAGTCCCGGCAGGGTAAAAAATCGCTTGCTTGTCCGGCTCGCCCGTCTCTGGCCTGATTGCCTGTCTAACCGAATAGCGCTCCACCGCTTCACGGTTAAGCCCTCGATGCGACAGGTCTGCCAGCGGGTAACCACTTACCTCTTCAATATTCCAAGTTGACACCTTGTGCCTCCGTTGTCTGTTTTCTGCCCTGCCCTCTAACTTAGCCTGACTGACATAACCGCAGTTACTGAAACAATAACCGCCACCGTCATGGTAAATCGCCAAACTATCCGAAGATCCGCAAGACGGACAGGGCTGGCTTGTGCTGGCATATTTACTCACTGGTGTACACCCGCCCATCGTCAAGTATGATCTCTTCGTGTGCGACGCCTGTGAGCCTCTCAGCATCATCTGGAAGCCCGGACACTGCCCTACAGGTCTTGCACAGGTCCTCTGGTTCGTTCGTGACTGGGTGCCTTACCCTTTGCTCTCCCGGAGAGAGTTCTTTGTCACACGCCTTGCAGCGCATTAGATCTCCCCCCGCTTTTTCTGGATAAGCTCATCAAAACTGGTGTCTTCAGCGACTTCGTTCGCGTAATCGTGTGCCGCATCCATCAGAGCGTGACGAACAAGCGTCGATGCGTGAAATTGCTCCGCGTCCGTCTTTGCTCTGATCAAGGCGCCCATGGCTTGCACCAAGGGGCCAACAGCGTCCGTCTCGCCTTCGGTGATGTAATCGAATACCTCCCAGTAGCTTTCCCTTCCGTCCTCTATAGCTTCCACAATTTCGCCAGCCTCGTGCTCTCGCATGGAGTCAAGGTCAGCCATATCGTCTTCGTGGCGCTGATGTTCTGCTGCTGTAATCATGTCAAGGTCTCCTTCAAACTCTTGTTTCACTTTCTGAAACGCAACGCCCCTAGTTTGCGCCTCTCGTTTCATTTCGTCAAGGTGTGCGCCCATGTCAAAACCTCTCGGATATAATTTTATCCACCAAGGGCTGAATTATATCCCGAGCAACGTGACCCGGGCAACCACCCATCTGATCCTCATAGGCCCAGATTCCCGAGAAATAGTGCTCCCGCACCTCATGGACTCCAAGGCTATCAACCGAAAACTCCACCCGAGTTTTAATCAAGCTCCAGTCTACTTCACTCACCTCGGGTTCGGTTCCAAGGGTCAAACCTTCAAGGTCTGAATCACTAAACTTAAAACTATTCACTGTATTTACCTCTCTAGAGTATAGATACTGTTAGTACTATGTAATAGTATAGATAGTGTTAGATAGAATATAGATAGAGAGTATTAACATACTTTTTCTATCTTGTCAAGTCTTTTCTCTAA
>Ga0209937_1000330_pt1 | contig 15719 bp, 11 predicted proteins | sample SalPon1_B_H2O_MG_FD_185699 | JGI IMG/M metagenome (GOLD analysis project Ga0209937, IMG submission 185699) | Salt pond water microbial communities from South San Francisco under conditions of wetland restoration - Salt Pond MetaG R1_B_H2O_MG... | ecosystem: Environmental > Aquatic > Non-marine... | reverse complement strand
AATTGAAAAAGAAAATGCTGATATGTCATTTGCAGCTGCAACTTGTATAGGTTGCGGAGCTTGTGTTGCAGCCTGTAAAAATGCCAGTGCTATGTTATTTACATCAGCTAAAGTTTCTCAATTTTCTTTGCTTCCTCAAGGAGAAGTAGAAGCCACAGAGAGAGTCCAGAACATGGTTCGTCAGATGGATGAAGAAGGTTTTGGTAACTGTACCAATACCGGAGCATGCGAGGCAGAATGTCCAAAGGGTATTTCTTTAGAGAATATAGCCCGTATGAATAGAGAATATTTATCAGCTACTTTAGAAGGTTAATTTAAGCAAAAATATCCCTTACTACCGCATAAGATTTTGGAATCCTAAAATTGGGGATCATACTGCGGTAGTATATTAATAGGGCGTTTAATATTTCAATTTTTTCTCTTTTTTTAATTTGAAACTGATGACCATTTGTTATACCTATATCATTTTCTAATATGTATTCTAACTTAGCAAGACTTTGATTGCTTGTATTTAGATTGTTATCATACATATTTTTTTCTATGCTTTCATGAATAAAATGAAGTTTTGGAAATATTCCCAAATATTTAGAAAATCCTATTAAAAATGCAATGTGGAAATTTTGCGTTTTACTGTGATTGTCTAACCAGTAGATGCTATTTTCTAAATAATTAAACATGTTTTCATTAACTTCCTGTTCTTGAATTGAATTTTCAACAACTTCTGTAAGCAATAGGACAACACTGGATTTACTTATATCCTGATGAATATTAGATAAAGGAAAGTCAATGTTTAATTCTTTGAAATACAGTAAATTTTTATTTTCTCTATACTGAAAGGTAGCCCACAAAATATTAAATGGTAAGAAGTAGCTCATGCCGGTTTTTTTTTTACCAGATTTTCTTGCTCCTTTTACTAAGAATGTAAGTTTACCTAATTTTTCTGAAAAACATTTTACAATCAAATCAGAATCGGCATATTTGACTGTAGAAAGAATGATAATTTTAGAATGAGTATGCATTAGCGGATAATCATAATTTTTTTAAGCTGAGTCTCCATTTGGTCAGCTCCGGTAATCAAAACTAAATACACACCAGAACTAACTTTATGTTTACCAAAAGCTCTTGTATCCCATTGAATGCTGCCACCACTTGATTCCTTTTCAAAAACCAAATTGCCTGTAATATCAGTAACTTTAACGTTAGCATTATCGGTTAGCCCTTCAATAGTCACCAGTCCTTTAAAATCAGGTTTTACCGGATTAGGAAATATCTTAATATCTGATAAGTCTTCTGAAGCATCGGTTACTCTGGTTTGAAAAGAGACTAAGCCTTGCGTAGTTGCAAAAAATACTCTTCCGTCATTTCCATTGATCCCTATGCTGATCACCTGATCGCTTGGTAATGGGGAGTTATCTTTTGTGAATCTATTAAGCGTTTCTTGTCCGTTAGGAGATACCTGAAACACACCGGCTGTTGTAGCAATCCATTTATTATTAGCTCCATCTACTTGAATATCAGTGATGGTCTGCTCAAATAGAAGTTCTTGAGGTGTTCCGTTATCATCAAATATAATAGGAGAAATATTAAGTCTGGCTTCTGGATCAAAAACGGCAGATGGGTTAAAAAAAACACGAAGTCCGCGGTTGGTTCCTATCCAAAGATTGCCATTATTATCAAATCTTAAGGCTGTAATATTAGGGTTAGCAGCAAAAACCTCTGGGAAATCAACGCCTGTGTCTTCAGATGTTGCTGCTTCACTTTGATCTGTGTCAGGATTGTAAGCGATAATGCCCTCTCTAATTGTAGAGTAATATAGATTACCAGATGGGCTGGCTACTACTTTAGCTGCTGCTGTTTCTTGTGGGTTGTTAAGACCGTCAGAAGTATCGTAAACTTGAAATTCACCGCTTCGATTAAGGCTTTTAAGCGGATTTTCTGTTCTGTCATTTACAAAATAAAGTTTGTCATCAACAAAAACAGAGGAACCTATTCTATTATCATCAGAATCACTTACTAATCCTTCAATAGCTGAATTGTTTGCGTTGTAATGTTGAATAAGGCTGTCATTTTCTATAACCAGAATACCATCAAAAAAACTACTGATGTATGCTCTGTCTTGGTTTTGAGGATCAATGGTTATATGAGATAATTCAGTTAAATTATTGATATCTTCAATGCTCTGATTAATCCATTTTCCGTTCTTAAAATGGCTGATACCGCGTCTATTTAATGGAAAAGGATTATAAAATACGGAGTATTCTCCATAAACTGCCCAAATTTCATTTTGATTAACGGCAATATTGAAAATGCGATTTTGTAGAGGTCCATTTGGGCTTAAAAATTCAGGCTCATTAGTTGTGTTTACTTCTATGAGACCCAAAACTTCATCGCCTAAAAAAAGTCTACCATCCTCTGTTAGTAAGGCACTTTGAAGGTTACTCAATTCGTCATCAAATCCATTGAAAATAACATTGCTTTGTCCGTTTGTACTAAAATCTACCACTTGTTCTTTTCCTACGATCAAGAGTTTATCTTGATTTGCACGCATTTCTCTTACGTTGAAACTAAATGTGGTGAGGGCATTAGTAGTGAAATTATCTTCAATTTTCACCAACTGGTTACTCAGCAGTAGCGCAAAAACTTCACCATTGATGCTTTGAATAAATTTATAATTAAATGTATCTGTGCTCTGCCATTCATTAAAGTCAATAAGGTTAGGATTACTAAGGTCAGCATATTTAATACCTTCGCCTAAAGTTGCTGCATAAATAACATTATCTCTAATCGTGATTTGATTAACGATAATTTCCTGGCCGGTGTTTTCTATAAAAAAAGTATCCCCAAATTCTAAGTTATCTAAATTATAAGTAACAATACCAAAATCGGTGGCGATGTAAGCCGTATTTCCGTTAATGACAAATTGATTAATTTGCTTTTGATCTGGAGAAATGGTTTGTTTATCTAATATGTCAACTACAAAATTTATCTGATTTGTAGAAGTGTTAAAAACTTGTATCAATCCATTTTTATAGCCTATTAAAATTAAATCATAACCCTGAACTTGTTTTATTGCGCTAATTTTATCTCCTGATAAGCCGTCAATAGACGAAAACTTTTTAATAGAAGCGTTTGTCAAGTTATACTTAAAGAAAGAATTTTCAGCTGTTACAATTAATTCGTCTTGATTTTTTTCAATTTGTTTAACTTTAAAATATGAGTAATAGCCTTTCCAATTGACAGAATCGTTTTGCCCATAAGAAATACTAACGAGCCCACACAAAAGAATAATTATATAATACTTCATGGCAATTTTACAAATATCAACTTTGCAAATTAACCATTTATTACGTAAAGCGTAAATTATTTACACAATACCTTGAGCAAGCATGGCATCAGCTACTTTAACAAAGCCGGCAATGTTAGCTCCTTTTACATAATCAATATTTCCATTTTCATCAGCTCCATATGTAACACAAGCGTTATGAATATCTTTCATGATGTTTTGAAGCTTATCATCTACTTCTTCAGCGCTCCAATTATATCTCATTGAATTTTGAGCCATCTCAAGGCCTGAAACAGCTACGCCGCCGGCATTTGAAGCTTTTCCGGGTGAAAATAATACGTTGTTTTTAAATAACACATCTATAGCCTCAGGAGTGGTAGGCATGTTGGCACCTTCTGTTAATACCTGGCAGCCTTTATCTACTAATATTTTTGCATTCTCTTGATCTACTTCATTTTGCGTGGCACATGGTAAAACCACATCAGCTTGAGCATTTACATTCCATGGTTTTTCACCTTCAAAGTATTCAACGGACTTAAATTGATCAGCAACTTCTTTAATTCTACCTCGTTTTATATTCTTTACTTCTTGAATGGCATCAAATATTGACTTATCTATTCCGTCTTTTGCATAAATATATCCGGAAGAATCAGACATGGTAATTACTCTAGCACCTAATTGTGTTGCTTTTTTGCAGGCGTATTGAGCTACGTTACCGGAGCCGGATATTAAAACATTTTTATCACTTATGCTTTCACTTTTCTGAGTTAAAACTTGCTCAGTGAAATATACTACACCATAACCTGTAGCTTCGGGTCTTATAAGCGATCCTCCATAAGATAAACCTTTACCGGTTAGAATACCTGTAAATTCATTTCTAATTCTTTTATATTGACCGAATAAATAACCTATTTCACGAGCTCCTACACCAATATCACCAGCCGGTACATCTGTGTTTGCTCCAATATGTTTTGAAAGTTCTGTCATAAAGCTCTGACAGAACTTCATCACTTCCTGATCAGATTTTCCCTTGGGGTTGAAGTCAGAACCTCCTTTTCCACCACCAAGCGGTAGTGTTGTTAGACTATTTTTGAAAACTTGTTCAAAACCTAAGAATTTTAATATAGATAAATTAACACTTGGGTGAAATCTTAAACCGCCTTTATATGGCCCAATAGCTGAGTTCATTTCCACTCGATAACCTGTATTGACTTGAACATCACCATTATCATCTATCCATGTAACCCTAAAAGTAATTATTCGTTCAGGGATTACCATCCTTTCAAGCAATTTCTTATTTTGGTATTTTGGATTATCATTTATAAAAGGTATAACCGTTTCCGCAACTTCTTCAACAGCTTGAAGAAATTCTTTTTCATGCGGGTGTATTTGTTTTAGCTTACCTAAAAAATCATCAACTTGTTTCATGCTTAATATTATTTAATTTGCAAATATATCATATATTACTAAGAATTTCACAATGTTAGTATAATATAAAAAATGATATTTATCAATATTATAATTTTAAAATATCGCTATACCATAGTAATGAGGTGTGTTTGATTAAGATCATAGTCTTACCCTGATATAGTTAAGTTGCCTGTTTTTAAAATTTCAATTTAGTAGTGCCCGATTAAGAGGTTGTATTTAAGGTGTTAGATGTAAGGTTATGTGTAATACTATGATCATCATTTAAATAGATGTGATAAAAACAAATTTATATCGTTTCATCAATAAGCATAGTATTACAAGGTGTCATAAAATTAGACATATTACATTGCTTATTATATTTGAAAATAATGTGCTAAGTAAATTTTTATTCGGATAACAATATTTTTTTACTTTACTTTGTTGATTCATAACATAATTTTAACTTTAATAACTTACTTTTTAATACTTTTAAATTTTCATTTTTAATCTTATGATAAACAGATTATTTATTATTTTATTTATCCTAATTATATTATCAATTACAGTTCAAACAAATGCCCAAAATATAGTTCATGAAATTGGTTTAGGTGTTGGTCCTGTTTCATTTAGAGGAGATTATGGAGAAAGGCAGGACAGTGAAACTAATTTAGGAAATACAGGTTTTGGAATAAATTTATCTCATTATCTCAACTTTGCTTATGATTACAATGGGTCTTACTTTAAAGAGCATTTTAAGTTACGTACACATATGCTCTTTCAGAATATAAATTTAAAACATTATGGAAGATATGCCGAAAGCTCAAGTGCAAATGCAGCTAAATTAAGAGCAATGTATGGAGAAGTTATTGCTTTTGAAGTAGGAACCGGGCTCCAATGGCATTATAAAAATATCAAAACTTATGAACGCTATTTTAATGCGATGACTCCATATGCTGGATTTGGTTTAGGAGCTATATTTTCATATCCATATAATGATACATCTTTGCCTGGAAATTTAGGCTCTGTAACTAATACATTTCCAACTTTTTTACCTCATTCTGGAGAAAAAGACCCAATTAGCAATGATTTTGATTCAGCATTAACACTAAATTTTCAAGTAGGTGCACAATATAGATTAGATGAAAAAAACGATGTATTTGCTGAATTGAGATGGCATTTCTTTAACTCAGATTTTATAGATGGTTTGTCACCAATTGGTAATCAAAATAAAAGCAACGATTGGAGTGCTTGGTTTTCAATAGGCTATGTATATTATTTTGATTCACCTAAGTGAATATTCAGGTTATATCATACTAAAGTAATTATATTTGTATTTAAATATAATATTAGATAGAGATTGATATTTAAGGTAAAGAATTCAGAGGCTTTTAAAATTCTTTTTGAAGGTATATCTGAAGCTACATTAATCGTAGATAAGCATTTAAAGATAAATGAGTTAAATACTTCTGCAGAAAAGTTATTTCATTATGACCGGGAAGAGTTATTAAATCAATCTATCAACAAACTTATCCCAAAGCGGTTTCATTATCAACACGATCAGCATGCAAAATCATTTGTGAAAAAAAATGAAAAGCGTCAAATGGGCGCAGACCGCGATATCTTAGGCTTGAAAAAAAGTGGCGAAGAATTTCCAATAGAAGCTGGTTTAAATCCATTTAGGCTAAAAGGTGAAGCATATACAATGGTTCTTATCACTGATATAAGCTTAAGAAAAGAAAAAGAAAATGAAATTCAGCAGCTCAATAAATCTTTAGAGTTTAAAGTGAAAAAAAGAACACAAGAGCTGGAAGCAAGTATTCAACAATTAGAAGAGTCAAATATTCAACTTCAGCAAGAAATACAAAAAAGGAAGCAAGTAGAAAATAAAATGAAAAACTCATTAGAAAAGGAAAAAGAGCTTAATGAGTTAAAATCAAAGTTTTTATCTCTTGTTTCTCATGAATTTAAAACACCTTTAAGTGGTATTTTAAGTTCATCCACACTCGCTCAGAAATACACACTAACTGAACAACAAGATAAAAGAGAAAAACATTTAAAAACGATCAAAAATAAGGTACATTATTTAACCGGTGTTTTAAACGACTTTTTATCACTAGAGCGTTTAGAATCAGGTCATGTAAATTATAAGTTTGAAAAATTCAGTTTGCAAAGTTTAGTAAATGAGGTAGTTTATAATGCCAATATAACCCTTAAAAGTCAGCAAGATTTAAAATACACTAATGAGGTTCCTGATGTTATTATGAAGCAAGATAAAGGAGTTTTAGAGTTGGCACTATCTAATTTATTAGGTAATGCTATTAAATACTCAAAAGAAGATGCCGTCATTAAATTTAATGTCAAAACAACCCCAAAACAGGTTTATTTTGAAGTTGAAGATGAAGGTTTGGGTATACCGAAAAAAGATCAACAGTTTATATTTGATAAATATTTTAGAGCAGAAAATGTAGCTAATCAACAAGGAACTGGTGTAGGGCTAAATATATCTAAAACACATATAGAAAATTTAGGCGGACAAATTACCTTTGAAAGTCGGGAAAATATCGGCACTAAATTTTTTGTTTCAATACCAATAAAACATGAGTAAAAAAATATTATTAATTGAAGATGATGAGGTAGTAAGAGAAAATACAGCTGAAATCCTAGAATTGTCTGGATATCAAGTTGTAACAGGTGTTAATGGTCTGGAAGGAATTAAAGCTGCTACACAAGAAGTACCAGACTTAATAATATGTGATATAATGATGCCTGAAGCAGATGGTTATCAGGTATTAGAAGAATTATCTAAGCATACTCATACCTCTTCAATACCATTTGTATTTCTATCAGCTAAAACCGATCACAAAGATATCCGTAAGGGAATGAATTTAGGAGCAGATGATTATTTGACAAAACCTTTTGAAGAAGAAGACTTGATTACAGCTATTGAAAGTAGAATTGCCAAGACTGAGTTGTTAGAAAATTCAACTAGGGTTGATCATTTTACCTTTAATAATTTCAAGCAAGAATTATATCATTATCCTAAAATTGACATACCTGAAAAATCTTATGTTTATAAACAAGGAAATCCTACAGAAGCATTATATTTTGTAGAAAAAGGTGTTGTTAAGACTTGTATGATTGATAAGAATGGAAAAGAATTAATAACTAACTTATGTAAACCGGATGATTTATTTGGTAATTTGACCCTTAGCCATCATAAAGATCAGAAAGAATATGCAGTTGCTCTAGAAGATAGTGTAGTGTATAAAATACCTAAGCCGGAACTTGAAAAAATAATTAATAAACATCCATCTGTACTGAAGGACTTTATGAAGATTTTAAATGATCATTTGTCTGATACAAAAGAACAACTTATAGAAATGGCTTATAGCAGTGTTCAGAAAAAAACAGCACAAACCATACTCTTATTTTCAGAAAGACTTAAAAAAAATAAGCTTAGACAAATCAGGATAAGTAGAGCAGATTTAGCAGCAGTCGCAGGAATTGCATCAGAAAGTTTGATAAGAACCTTATCAAAATTTAAAGAAAAAGGCATTATTGAAGTTGAAGGAAGAAATATTAAAATAATTGATTTTGAGGCGCTTAGTAAAATAGAGTAAATATTTACAATCAATCGTATCTAATTTAAGATATGAGATTTTATATAAAATTCATGTAGCTCATTATCAATTTAATAGATGTTATCGCATATCCTATTTCGATTTTAAAATTTTTATTCGGACAACTATGGTTAAGATTTATGATATTTATCATTTAAATCAATGTAGGTCGAATATACATTTGTAACTTATAAGTTTAAGTTATGAATGTTTTATTGCTTACAGATTTTTCTTCAGGGGCAAGGCACGCACATAAGTATGCTTTAAATTTATTTTCTGGTCAAGATGTTAATTACTATTTATTGCATTCTCATTATAATACAGATTTTAAAGACAATCAAAATTTAGAAGAAACAGACAATCTTAAGCGTGAGATGAAACTATATAATTATTGGGGTTTTAATGAATCAAACTTATCTATTATTAAAACTTCAAAAAGATTAATAGATGCCATAAGACATTTAATGAAATCTGAGGTTATTGACCTTGTTGTAATGGGGGCTAGTGGAAATTCTAATAGATTAACTAATCAATTAGGAAACAACACATCAAGTACGGCTACAAAAATTAAATGTCCAGTTCTTATCGTTTTTGAAGAGAGTGTGATAAAAGAACCTTTAAATGTTGCATTTCCAGTTGATTACACAGATCAATTGCAAGTTAATTGTGTAAAAAAAATTAAATCTTTACCTACAAGTCATAACTTTACTATTGAGGTGTTTGAAATTAATTCAAAAACATCAGCACATTTGTTAACCAAATACTCTAAACAAATTCTACAAAAAGGCTTGGATAAATTAAATATCATTTATAAAAAAAATGAAAACTTTAATATCTGCCAATTAGAAACCCATAACAAAAAAGATTTTGATTTAATTTCATTTGCAGCTAAAAACTTGAGTGTTTACAACAAAGTTTTTAATCAACTTAAAAATCTAAAAGACCTAAAAAAACACCCGCCATTATATATACTTCACGCTTAGTCACTAATTTTAAAAGTAACAACCGGTGTTCTAACATGATTTACTAAATCTTCACTTAAACTCCCGTTGATAAAACGGTTAATACCTTTTCTGCCATGTGTGCCTATGCTTATGATATCAAAATCTTTTTGTTTAGCATAATTTATAATTCCGTTTTCAGTGTTGTGCTCATTTCTAACGCAAAAGGGTATATCATCTTGAGTGTATCCTATTTGGTCATAATAAACTTCTCTTTTCTTTTCAATTTCATCAGAAGTTTTAAATTTCTTAGATGTATTTATAAATACTATTTCTATTGAAGCATTGAAATTATCGGCAAATTTTTTTGCTTCTAAGAAAGAGTCCGTAGTTTCAGTGGCTAAGTTTGTGGCATATAAAACTTTATTAACTTTAAAATCATCAAATTCTTTTTTGATAACTAATACAGGAATATTTGAATGGCGTACCACCTTTTCCGTATTAGAACCTATAAACACCTCTTTTGCCCCTTTAGAGCCACTAGACCCCATTATAATCAAATCACAACCATATTTATTGCTAATCTCCATGATGCCATCAAAAGCTTCATGAAATTCTACCGTTTCGTGAACTGTAAGTCCTTTCAGGTAGTCTTTTTTCATAATAGCATTAAATTTTTGATGAGCTAACTTCATAAAAAATATGGATTCAGGTAAATCATTACTACCTGTATCGTTATCAGCTGGGTTGATCAACTCGAGAGGCAACTCTAACATATGCAGTAAGTATATTTCACAATCGTGATTTCTAGCAACCTGGGCAGCAACTTTTAGCGCGTTTTCGGCTTGTTCAGAAAAATCAGTGGGTACTAATATTTTTTTCATCTTTATAAATTTATTATGTTAATATGAAATAAATATAATAAAAATCGATTAGGTCCAAGTATTTTTAAAATCAAATTTTATTTTATATTTGCAAAAGATGTTGAGGGGACTTAGTCCCCTCTTTTTATAGGTTGTAAATTAAAGCATATGGATCTTCAAAAATTAAAAGATCTAATTGAAAAAACAGTTAACCAAAAAGATGATTTATTCCTCTTAGATCTTCATATATCAAGTGAAAATGATATTAAAGTTGTTATTGATGGAGATCGACCTATAAATATAGTTGATTGTAAAGATGTAAATCGAAATTTAGAAAAAAGACTTGACGAATTAGAAATTGATGCGTCAGTTCAAGTAACATCGCCAGGAGTTGATGAGCCCCTTCAAGTTAAAAGACAATATTTTAAAAATATAGGACGTAAAATTTCTGTAAAAACTGAAGTGGAAACGATAAAGGCTCAACTCGAAGCTGTCCGGGAAGATGGTGTTGTGCTAAGTTGGAAAGCTAGAGAAAAAAAAGCAAATGGTAAAGGGAAAATTACCGTCAATAAAAATAAAACCATCGCTTTTAATGATATTAAAGAAGCAAAAGTGATGATAAATTTTAATAAAAAATAGTATGAAAAACATCGAATTGATCGAGTCTTTCTCAGAATTTAAGGACGATAAATTTATTGATCGTATCACTTTAATGGGTATTTTAGAAGAAGTATTAAGAAGTGCTTTGAAAAAAAATTATGGTAATAATGATAATTTTGATGTTATTATTAATCCGGATAAAGGAGACTTAGAAATCTGGAGAAATAGAACCGTAGTAGAGAATGGTGAGGTAGAAAATCCTAACCTGGAAATTGCTTTAAATGAAGCCAGAAAAATTGAACCTGACTTTGAAGTAGGCGAAGATGTTTCTGAGGAAGTTAAATTAAGCGACTTAGGAAGAAGATCTATTTTGTCGCTTAGACAAAACCTTATCAGTAAGATTAAAGAGCATGATAACACAAACATCTTTAAATATTTTGAAGACCTTAAGGGTGAAATTTACACTGCTGAAGTACACCATGTTAGACATAATATGGTTATTTTATTAGATGATGATGGTAATGAATTAGTGATCCCAAAGGAACATCAAATACCAAATGATTTTTATAGAAAGGGCGACAGTGTTAGAGGTGTTATAGAAATTGTAGAATTAAGGACTAATAAACCTTATATTGTACTGTCAAGAACATCGCCTGAGTTTTTAAAGAAATTGTTTGAACAGGAAATTCCTGAAGTGTTTGATGGCTTAATAAATGTTAAAGATGCGGTTAGAGTACCAGGTGAAAAAGCTAAAGTTGCTGTAGACACTTATGATGACAGAATAGACCCTGTAGGGGCATGTGTTGGTATGAAAGGCTCCAGAATTCATGGAATTGTAAGAGAGTTAGGCAATGAAAATATTGATGTGATTAATTATACAACTAATCCTCATTTGTATATTTCCAGAGCTTTAAGCCCGGCAAAAATAGGAGACATCAAGTTTGATGAAGAAAATAAAAGAGCTGAAGTTTCGATAAAACCAGATGAAGTTTCAAAAGCAATAGGCCGTGGAGGACACAATATTAGGCTTGCAGGAAAACTTTGTGGCTATGAACTTGACGTTTTTAGAGAAGGGTTATCAGATGAAGATGTAGAATTGTCAGAGTTTTCAGATGAAATAGAAGACTGGGTGATTAAAGAATTCCAGAAAATAGGTCTTGATACTGCTAAAAGTGTTTTAGAACTACCTAGAGAAGATTTGATCAGAAGAACAGACTTAGAGGAAGAGACAATTGACAATATCCTTAAAATATTAAAAGAAGAATTTGAAGATTAGTGCTTCATCGCTAATCTTTTGTATATTTTTGAAGCAGAATTTGAATTAGTTTATGGCAGAAGTGAAAAAAATAAGACTTAATCGAGTACTAAAAGAATTTAATATTTCTTTAGATAGAGCAGTGGAATATCTTAATGAAAAAGGTTATGATATAGAAGCTCGCCCTACAACAAAAATAACTCAGGAAGTATATGAAGTTCTATCTGATCAGTTTGAAACTGATAAGTCTAATAAAGTAGCTTCTAAAGAAGTTAGTGAGGAAAAGAAAAAAGAGAAAGAACAAATAAAGCTTCAAAAGGAAAAAGAGCTTAAGCAAAAAGAAGAGCTAAAGAAGCAAAAAGAACTGGAACTCAAAAAACTTAAAGAACAAAAAGAGGCTGAGAGAAAGAAAGAAGAAGAACAAAAGAAAAAAGAAGAAGACAGAAAGAAACAAGCAGAACAATTAAAAGAAGAACAGAGAGTAAAAAAACAACAAAACCAAGAGAGCCAAGAGACTAAAGCTGATTCTCATACCGAAAGCGGCTTGAAAGGACCTAAGAAAATAGGTAAGATAAGCCTGGATGATCAAACTACTAAAAGTTCTAAGATTAAAAAGAAGACTTCAAGTCAACCTCCTCATACCAAACAGCAAAAGAAAAATACCAAGCCGGCAGATAAAAAACAAGAAAACGCTAAGGTTCAGCAAAAAGAAACACCTAAAAAGCAGCAAGAAGCTTCTGATAAGGAAGCGGAAACGCCTAAAGAGGTTAAGCATTCCACTCAGTACGAGAAACTCAAGGGACCTAATTTTACCGGTGAAAAAATAGACTTGGGTAAATTTGAAGAGCAGAAAAAGAAGAAAGAAAAAGAAAAGCAAGAAAGAAAAGAGAAAAAAGATCGTCCTAAAAGGCGAAGACGTAAAAGAATTACTAAAGATGCTCCGGGTAGAAAAAAACCTGCTCGAGGTAAAGCGAAGCCTAAAAAAGCTACTCCACAGGAGGACTTGACTGAAGAGCAAATACAAAAACAAGTAAGAGAAACTTTAGAGAAGCTAGAAGGAAAAAGCTCTAAGAAAAAAGGCGCTAAATATAGAAAGGATAAGAGAGAACAGCATAAGCAAAAAACACAAGAAGAGATAGAGCAACAAGAAAAGGAAAGTAAAATCCTAAAGGTTACTGAATTTATTACGGTAAGTGAAGTTGCTAGTCTTATGGATATTTCAGCTAATGAAGTCATTTCAGCTTGTATGTCTTTAGGCATGATGGTTACCATGAATCAGCGACTTGATGCAGAAACCTTAAGCTTAGTTGTTGAAGAATTTGGCTATGAAATTGAAATAGCGAAAGATACGGAAGAAGATTTTATAGAAGAAGAAACTGATGATCCTGAAGATCTTGAACCAAGAGCGCCTATCGTCACAGTAATGGGGCATGTTGATCACGGTAAAACCTCTTTATTAGACCATATTAGAAAAGAAAATGTTATAGCCGGTGAAAGTGGAGGAATAACTCAGCATATCGCAGCTTATGCTGTTGAACTAGAAGACAATCAAAAAATTGCTTTTCTTGATACGCCAGGACACGAAGCTTTTACTGCCATGAGGGCTAGAGGTGCTCAAGTTACTGATATAGCAATAATTGTTATTGCTGCTGATGATGATGTAAAACCACAAACAAAAGAAGCAATCGCTCATGCTCAAGCAGCCGGTGTGCCTATCGTTTTTGCAATCAATAAAATTGATTTGCCTAACTCTAATAAAGAAAAAGTTAAGCAAACATTAGCTGGAATGGACTTATTAGTTGAAGACTTTGGAGGTAAGATACAATCTCAAGATATTTCAGCTAAACATGGTGAAGGAGTTGATGAATTATTAGAAAAAGTCTTACTGGAATCTGAAATATTAGATCTTAAATCTAATCCAAATAAAAAAGCATCAGGAACCGTTGTAGAAGCTTATCTTGATAAAGGTAGAGGATATGTTTCAACCCTACTTGTCCAGGCGGGAACTTTAAAAGTAGGTGATTATATTTTAGCCGGTACAACAAGTGGTAAAGTTAAAGCGCTACATGACGAAAGAGGTAACAATATAAACGATGTTAGACCTTCTACTCCTGTATCTGTTTTAGGTTTAGATGGAGCACCTCAAGCAGGAGATCATTTTAAAGTACTAGAAGATGAGCGGGAAGCAAAAGAAATAGCTACTAAGCGCGCTCAATTACAGAGAGAACAAAGCGTAAGAACTCAAAAACACATCACCTTAGATGAAATTGGCAGAAGAATAGCATTAGGTGATTTTAAAGAGCTTAATATCATATTAAAAGCTGATGTTGATGGCTCCGTAGAAGCATTGTCAGATAGTTTACAGAAACTATCAACAGAAGAAATTCAGGTAAACATTATTCACAAAGGTGTAGGTGCTATTACAGAAAGTGATGTACTCTTGGCTTCCGCATCTGATGCTGTGATTATTGGATTTAATGTGAGACCTGCCGGCGGGGCCAGACAGTTATCAGATAAAGAAGAAATAGATATCAGGACCTATTCCATTATTTATGATGCGATTAATGATATTAGAGATGCTATGGAAGGTATGTTATCCCCAGAGCTTAAAGAAGAAGTTACAGGAACTGCTGAGGTTAGAGAAACCTTTAAAATTTCTAAGGTTGGAACTATAGCAGGTTGTATGATTACTTCCGGTGTAGTTTACAGAAATTCTAAAGTTCGTATCATTAGAGAAGGTATCGTCATAAAAGAAGGAAGCCTTGACACCTTGAAGAGATTTAAAGATGATGTTAAAGAAGTTAAGAAAGGGTATGAATGCGGTATCCAAATCAAAAACTTTAATGACATAAAAGAAAGCGATATTATAGAAGCTTATAAGGAAGTAGAGGTTAAGAAAAAGCTAAATTAACAAACTATTTTTTCATTCGTGTGGTCTGACAAATGAATAGGCCCTTCAAATCTATAGGCGTCAATAGGAATATTAATAGCTATTCAATAAGTATATATTATTATCCCAGTCAAATTATTTATCAACTAATAGAATTTCAGCAAAATATATACTGCATAAGAGAATATTATCTAAATATCTCAAAACATTTATGTTGATTGCCATTGGAAAAAAACATAAATTCTATCCAAGTAAAAAAATTAAAGTTTCCACCTTTATGTAACCTTTTAGTCAATTAAAAGTCTAACAACATATAATATCTTATTTTTTAAAACATTGTATATAATAAATATTAACCTATGAGTAATTTTTTTAAATCAATTTCACTTCTGGTCTTCAGCTTAGTAATCATCTCATGCAGTAATGAAAAAAATCAAAATCAGGTAGAGAAAGGACTTGACCTGGCTAATATGGATACCACGGTTCAACCTCAAAATGATTTTTATCAATACGTCAATGGATCCTGGTTGGATAAAGCTGAAATACCAGATGATAGAACGCGTTGGGGCGGTTTTATGATACTTAGGAAGAAAACAGATCAAGATGTGTTAGATATCCTAAATAAAGCTGAAAAGTCAGGTAAATATGCTGACAATACTGATCAGGGTAAAGCGCTATTAGTATTTAATTCCATATTAGATACAACTTCCAGAAATAAAGCAGGTTTAGCACCTTTACAGAAAAGTTTAAATAAAATAGAAGCTGTATCATCTATTGAAGATTTACAAAATTTACTAGCCAGCAATCCAACTGAAATTAGTAGTCCATTTTTTGGCTTATCTGTTAGTTCTGACCCT
>Ga0209937_1000328_pt1 | contig 15785 bp, 5 predicted proteins | sample SalPon1_B_H2O_MG_FD_185699 | JGI IMG/M metagenome (GOLD analysis project Ga0209937, IMG submission 185699) | Salt pond water microbial communities from South San Francisco under conditions of wetland restoration - Salt Pond MetaG R1_B_H2O_MG... | ecosystem: Environmental > Aquatic > Non-marine... | reverse complement strand
GGCTGATGTTTATAATTTCGGAACAGGAGAAGAGACTAAAGAGATACAACAAGAACAGTAATGGCATATATAACTGACTATAAATATTACGAAAACGAAGGGAACGCACCTGAAGATAAAAACTTAGGAAGTTATCAGTACATAAGTTTGTACGATTTGGTTAATAACTTCATGATGATGTATGTTGGCGAGGATGAGCTTATAAACAAAATAGATAGATATAAGGTATTATTTCATGCTAAGAGAGGAATACAGGAGCTTAATTATGACTCACTAAAAGAGTCTAAGATTATAGAGTTATCAGTTTGTGATAATTTGACTGTGGTATTGCCTCCTGATTTTGTGAGCTTTATAAGAATATCTTTGTACAAAAACCAAGAGTTAAGACCTATGGTCGAGAATGAAGACACGAATTACGCTACTTCTTATCTTCAAGATAACGACTGCAACGTTCTATTTGATAATGAAGGAAACGTTTTAACTGGTACATCTGACTTAGACCAAGATAGATTAGACGGTGTTCAAAAGACTAAGTATTTAGGGGATGGACAGCAACATGGTAATTATGGATATTATGTTGATGGTTATTGGTACTTTAATTACCCAGTATCTCATAGGTTCGGACTTAATACAGCAACAGCTAATGCTAACCCTACTTATAAGATAAATAAGAGGGAAGGAGTTATAAACCTAGACTCTTCAGTATCTGGTGAGACAATTATATTAGAGTATGTTTCTGATGGTATGGAAAAAGGAGATGACGACAGAGTAAAGGTTAATAAAATGTTTGAGGAGTACTTGTATAACTACATTCTTTACGCTATACTATCTACAAAAAGAAATACTCCTGAGTATATAGTTAGACGTTTTAAAAATAAAAGAAGAGCATTGCTTAATAACGCTAAGATAAGAATAACAAACTTAGACCCTAAATCTTTACTAATGCCTTTAAGAGGCAGAGATAAACACATTAAGTAGTATGGATATACAAAGGAATTTTATAGGGTCTAAAATGAATAAAGACCTAGATGAAAGACTTTTACCTAAGGGAGTATATAAAGATGCTTTAAACATAGATATCACTCAAGACTCACAGTCTGATGGTGGTTCTGCTAAAAATACTCTTGGAAACACAGAGATAGCATCTTTAACTTATAACGGTCAGCCTTTGTCTAGCGATGCTAAGACTATAGGTTCTTTTGAAGATGGAGCTAATGAGACTTTATATTGGTTTACTACAGACCCTACATTAGACGTAGATATCATATCTTCTTTTAATTTCAACAACAACACACTAAGATATCACTATGTAGGTGATTTGGGTTTTGATGATAAAACAAGAATAAATGATGTCGACCTAATTGACGAGTTATTGTTTTTCACTGATGATAAAAACCCTCCAAGAAGAATAAATATAAGTAGGAATTATAGTGGCAACGATGCTAACGAGTTAAATGTTATCGTTGCACCACCTGAAAAAGCACCAGATATAAATCTTATTGTTAATTCTTCTGAACAGAATTACATTAAAGATAAGTTCATATCGTTTGCTTATAGGTATAGATATAAAGACGGAGAGTACTCAGCTTTATCTCAATTTAGCAAGTATGCTTTTTCAACATCTAAGTTCAAAATAAACTACTCTACATATTTAATGGAGGGTATGGAGAACGCTTTTAATGCTGTTGATGTATCTTTTAATACAGGAAGCAAGGATGTTGTAGCTATAGATTTGTGCTTTAAGCTATCAGACCAGAACATAATAAACGTAATAGAAAGATTTTACAAAGATGAGCAAAGGTATGGTGATAATGAGGAAGCCGTTGTAAGGTTTGATAATAAAAAAATATACACAACCTTAACTGATGACCAGCTTCTAAGAAGATATGACAATGTTCCTCGTGAAGCTAGGACTCAATGTAGGATGGGGAATAGAATATTCTACGGAAATACTCTTGAAGGTTACGATGTTGATAAAACTATAGATATTGATTACGAAGCTATATCTGAAGATTCAGGAATAACAGATGTAGAATCTAGTGAGTCAGATGGAGTAAGTTATGGATTTGGAGATGACAGAACTGTTAATTCCTCGACTATAGATATTGATTTAGATGGGGTTGATTTAACTAATGGCTCTACTTTATTGGTTTCATTCGATGTTAATCATATTGATTTTGACGGTTCTACTTATGATGGTGCTGAAAATAATTTCTCAATAGATTACGCATTTAACTTACCAAGGGATTATTCAGACGCTAACACATTATCAAAAGACCCTGTATTCATAGATACTATCGTTTCTTCGCTAGCAATTAACGAGTGCTCAAACAGTTATTCACTAACAGACAAAATAACCTGTCAAATAGTAACAGATGGTGGCTGGGATATAGTAGATAGAGGTATAACGTCTAGTGATGAATCTGTAAAGATAACAGAGAGTAACAACGTTATATCCTTACAGATACCTGCTTTTAAGTATCAAGAAACTGCAGCACCTGCCAATGAGGTTATAGAATATTTATCAGTTACTTCAAATGGTGTTGTTTTATTGGGAGAAAGAAGTAATCAAAGCTTACATAGCGATAGAGACTTTGAGTTGGCTATAGAATATCAGGATGAGTATAAAAGGTCTACTACGGCTTTAGTTAATCAAAACAACACTGTTTATATATCCCCAGATAAGTCAACTACTAAAAATTTCGTAAGAGCTGAAGTGAAACACAGTCCGCCTAGTTGGGCAAAATATTTTAGATTTTTGATTAAGCCAAGTAAAGGGTTATATGATATTGTTTACAGTAATATCTATTTCCAAGACCCTTCAAATGGTTTTTGGTGGTTTAAACTAGAAGGAGAGAATATTAATAAAGTAAAAGAAGGAGATGTTTTATACATAAAGACCGATTCTGATGGTGCTACGAAAAGAAGAATAAAGGCTACTGTTTTAGAAATAAAGGTAAACGAGAAAGATTTTATAGAGGGTAATAAAAATGAGCAAGAACAAGACATAATAGAACCGACAGGTCTATACATGAGGTTATCCCCTTCAGCTATAAATGTGTTAAACGAAGATTTTACTTTTATTAATTATCCACAGGTTAGTGCTAATAGTGATTCTTTTTCTATAAGACTTCAGCCAATTCTTTCAGAACAAACAGCTGTCAATGGTTTTAAATATATAGGAAGCACAGAAGGAAGTCCTAATTTACTATATCCTTTATTTTATGCTGTAGATGATTCTGCTGGAAATATTAACTTTGTAAATTACGATATACCTGCTGGAAGTGTTATAAATATATTTTTTGAAGACAAAAGGGATGGTCGTGGTAGTAGAGGTGGAAGTAGGTACTATCGTTTTGATAGAGAATTTGTAGCTAATGAGGATTATGAAAATTTCGAGGATTGGTTTAGAAGCAGCAATATAGATATCACAAAACCAACTAACAATCCTGCTATTGAAAGTTCTGACGATGATAGAAATAATATAAGGGCTGAGTTTTTAGAAACAAAGATAACCTACACGTCAGAAAATGAAGATATAGTTAATGAATCTAGTAATTTTGTACCTTCTTTTAATCAAGCTGTAACACAGCTTCAGTTTGTTGAATTAAATGGTAATTTATATTTATCTGTAAAATCAGGAACTAAAGGAACAACTTTTAGAAGGTCTAAGCTTTATGTAAAAATAGAGGTGCAAAGAGGTAATAATATTTTTGCTTTTGAAACAGAACCACAAGAAGTAGATGGAGCAACTTTTTTTGAGGGGTCTCAAAGTTTCAACATTACAAACGGCAACCATGAAGGAAATGTTCAAAACCAAACCTCATCGCAACCTGCTGTAATAGATTTAGACTTCCACGACTGTTACACCTTTGGTAATGGAGTGGAAAGTGTTAAAGTTTCTGACAGTATCGCAGGAGCTCCTGTTCAGCTAGGAGAAAGAGTGTCTGCTGTGTCTAGGGAAGAATACAGAGAAATAAGAAGGTTTAGCAATATATCATACAGTGGCGTTTACAACCTAGAAACCAACCTTAACAGGCTCAATGAGTTTAATCTAGGTTTAGCCAACTTCAAAGTGTTAGAGCAGCTATATGGCGACTTAAATAAGCTTCACGCTTATCAAACAGATATGCTAGCTATACAAGAAGATAAGATAAGCTATGTCCTTACAGGTAAAGATTTATTGACCGATGCACGTGGTGATTCAGCCATAACAAGCGTGCCTGACGTGTTAGGTAATCAAATAGCTAGGTCTGAAGAGTTCGGAATAAGTAACAATCCTGAGTCTTTTGCCTCTTACGGGTATTATAAGTTTTTTACAGATGCTAAGAGAAACTCTGTTATTTCACTAACAGGTAACTCCTACAAGAATGACAAAGTAGAAGTTATATCAGACGATGGTATGAAGAACTGGTTTAGAGACTTGTTCTTAAATGAATTTAATACAGAAAAAATAGGTGCTTACGACCCATTTTCTAATATGTACACACTAACATCTGGAGGTGGAGAGAAGCCAAAAACTGTAAATAATGTGAGTTGTGGCTTAGACTTAAATCAGAAAAACTCAAACAGTACCATAGAATATAACGTACAATACTCTGATATAACAGGTGACGCTAGTATTGATTATGATTTCTCATCTGGTTCAGCAACTATTGAAGTTGTTTATGATGGTTCTACAGTTATAAACCAATCCATATCAGGGCAAGGAGCTGTTAGCTTTAGTAAAGATAAAATAAACATTAGCAGTGCTTTGGTTACTATAACACCAAGTAACGCCACATACAGCATATCTATAAACTGTGTAGATGAAGTGCCATTAACTGTAATAAAGGCTATATTAAACACAGATACAACTTCGGGAGAAACTATAGAATCTGCTTACTCTTGGTCTGATTCAGGATATACAAGTCCTAGATATAAAAGAGATGTAACCTTTGAAGAAGACGGCGTGTCTTTGTATGATGTTAGTTCAGGTTCTGAATCTCAAGGATTTATTCCTGCTGACGGAGCTACTATAAGTATGTTTTCTGTTAGAAATAGTTTGAATACTTTTGACAATTCAAACGTAACTTTTAAGTATCTATTATCAAATACTTTATATACTGAAGAGCAGTTGTCTAGTGTTAGCTTACAGTCTCTAAATACTAATGAGGTAAGTGACACTGTTTATGACGCTAGCTTCACTTTTGACCGTTCAGGAGGAGAAACTTACTTATATTTAGTATGGGATTATAGATTATCTGATTTAACTTTAATAAAAGCAGTCATAAACTCTAGCACCTTATCTGGAGAAACGATAAGAAACTCTTTCTCTTGGTCTGGGATTTATTTTGAGAGTCAGAAATATATTGATGATACAACACTAGAGGCTGATGAAGTTTCTTTATATGAGACTACAGATGGGGTTGAGTCTCAAGGATTCATTCCAAAAGAAGGTGCTACTGTTAAAATGCTTTCTGAACAAACAAGCAGCACTACCTTAGATAATTCTATAGTAGAGTTTAAATATTTATTATCCAATACGCTTTACACCGAACAACAATTATCATCTTTAAGTTTTCAGTCAATACCAAAAGAACAAATAGTATCAACTAATAATTACAAAGGAGAGTTCACTTATAGCAATCCTAATAATTTCTCTTATCTTTATTTAATATGGGAGTACCCATTAGCGTCACTTCAATGTGATGATACGCTTACTGTATCTGGTAATGATGGTATATATGAAGTAGATATTGAAATAGGTGTTGACACTGGAGAGCTAGTTTTGGAGCTTAATTCCATAAGTGTTCCTGATAGATTCCAAATAGAATACGATGGACAAATAGTTGCTGACTCTTTATTTGTTGGTGACGGACTTCCTGATTCTAATTTTGAAAATGAGATAATTAATGCTACTCAATTAAATAAGTTTATATATAACGGAACTAATTTTGATGCGGCAGGAACTGAAAGTGTTAACTTTGATGCTGGGGATATAGCTGTTTCTGATGGTTCTGAAACTAGAGCTAACGGAAGTGGTACGGGTCAAATAGGCGTTGTTGCTGACTATCCTTCATCTACAGCCTTAGCTTCTGACGGTAATGTTAAGTTATCTTTTAACAAGACGAATGCTCTTCCTCAGACGGCTAAGCTTATCGTGACTGGAGTAAATACTGGAACAGTTTGGAATTTATTAGGCATAGAGTGTCCTTCGGGGTCTACTACAGAGCCTGAGCCTGATTGTAGAGAAAATGACATTAGCACTGCTTCCTACGATGACATATCGTTCGACTTTTCACCACAGGACAGTTTCCCTGAAGCAATCGCCTTTAAACCAGATGGCACTAAGATGTATATGGTTGGATACGATAGCGACAGCGTGCATCAGTACAGTTTATCGACAGCTTACGACCTATCAACAGCATCCTACGATAATATATCGTTCAGCGTTGTATCACAGGATAGTATTCCTCAGGGCATTTCCTTTAAACCAGATGGCACTAAGATGTATATGGTTGGATTCGATAGCGACAGCGTCTATCAGTACAGTTTATCGACAGCTTACGACATTAGCACTGCCTCCTACGATGACATATCGTTCGACTTCTCACCACAGGATAGTTTACCTGAAGAAATCGCCTTTAATACAGATGGCACTAAGATGTATATGGTTGGTATTGGTAGCGATAGCGTGCATCAGTACACTCTATCGACAGCTTACGACATATCAACAGCATCCTACGATAATATATCGTTCAGCGTCTCAGAACAGGAGATTGCTCCTGAAGGTATCGCTTTTAATACAGACGGCACTAAGATGTATATGATAGGTAGTAGTGACGACAGCGTCTATCAGTACACTCTATCGACAGCTTACGACATTAGCACTGCCTCCTACGATAATATATTGTTCAGCGTTTTACCACAGGATGGTAATCCTACTAGTATCGCTTTTAAACCAGACGGCACTAAGATGTATGTGGTAGGTCAAGCTAACGACAGAGTCTATCAGTACAGTTTATGTACATAAATAAAAGAAAATGTCAAATTATACACTAACATACAGCCCAAGCATACAAGGATGGACATCCTTCTACTCATTCATACCTGATGAAATGATTGGAATGAATGGTAACTTCTATAGTTTTAAAGCAGGTAAACTTTATAAGCACTACTCTAATGATACGAGAAACAATTTCTATGGCTCTAACTACCCTTCCAAGATAACAGGTATATTTAATGTAGAACCATCATCTGTTAAGACTTTTAAGACCATATTTTTAGAGAGCGATGACTCTTGGAGCTTTGATGGGTTCACAGACCTGCATGAAGGCTTTATTGAGCCTGATTGGTTTATATTAAAAGAAAGGGATTACTTTAGCTTCATAAGAAGGAGAGATGGAGATGCTAACTATAATATGAGGTCTGCTCAAGGTCTTGGTAATATCTCTAGCGTATCAACCAACACTCCTAACTCTAGTAGAGATACAATTACATTCAGCGACTCAAGTATAGATTCTATAATGAGCGTTGGAGATGTTCTTTTTGTTTCAAATAACGGTCAAAACTCTGTGGTAGGTACTATAATAGAGAAAATAAACGACAGAACAATAGTAGTAGATAAGGTCAATAGAGAAGCTCAACCAACAGCTGGAATATATTCTTTCTATGTGAAAAACAATACAGCTGAGTCTAGTGGAGCTACGGGTTACTTCATGGAATACACAATAGAAAACAACTCTCAAAACAGAGTAGAAATATATAGTATAGGGTCAAGTATATTTAAAAGCTTCCCTTAATTTTTGTTATATTTGCATAAATAAATAAGACATGGCAATAGCAACAGCGATAATGGCAGGTGTCGGAGGTGCGGCATCTTTAATACAAGGCATAAGTGCCAGACGGCAAGCCAAGGATGCTAGGAACTCTGCACAAGAAGCGATGAGACAGGCTCGACAAGAGGCTCAGATAAACTATATAGAATCATTAAGAGTACCTACAGAAGCATACGACAGGGCTTTTGATGCAAGTGTAGCTAGACAGAGACAGTCTGTTCAAGCTTTACAGGAAGGAGGAATAAGAGGTCTAGAAGGAGGAATAGGTAGTATTAATGCTGTAGCAGACGCTAGAGACGTACAGACAAGACAAGAGATGGCGGATAGGTTGTTTAACTTAGAAACAGATAAGGTAGAAGAGCAAGGAAGAATTAGAGATGAGGTTGTGGATATGAACTTAGCACAAGCTCAAGAACAAAACATTAGAGCTTCTGAGCAGGAACAGCTTTCTGCTGCTGCTATCTCAAGCGGCATTAAAGGATTAGGCTCTGCAGCTGGAGGATTTTTGGAATCTTCTGGGTTATTTGGAGATGAAGGTGTTAATGAATTGATGGACTCTGGCTTAGGTCAAGGTATGAATGTAAAAGATGTTAAAAACAGAATGTCTAATATGAGTGATAATGAAATAAGGTCTCTTATTAAGGCTACAGATGCAGGTGTTGATTATTTCGCTCCTGTTTCAAATATGAAGCAATCATCAATAATACCTTATCCATCTTCTTTTTCTTTTAATAAAACATTATAAATGGCTACCCCTAATAAGTATTTTACATACGAGAGAAGAGATATTGATAGAAGCACTATTAATTGGGCTGGTATTGGTAATGAGATATCTACCAATATACAAAAAATAGAAGAAAAGAGAGAGGCTCAGAGACAAGAAATACAAAAAGGTCAGCTTGAAACTATAAATAAACTACAGAACTACGAGCAAGGTCTAAATAAAGGAGTTAATGAGTTTATGGCTAGAAGTTCAAACAACTCTAAGCAGTATCTGCATGAGACTTATAAAATGATGAAGTCAGGAATGATAGACCCTAGCGAGTATAATATAGCTAAGATTAAGCTTTCTGACACTTATAAAGTTCTAAACGATACCGTTAAAACATTTAACGAAAAATACCAAGCAGCAATAGAAGAGGGGTCTGAAGGGTCTTTGTTCTTAGCTGAAGAAGCAACAACTCTTTTTGATTTTAAAAATAGAGAGCTATATATAAACCCTGAAACACACGAGGCTTATTTAGCACGTGTTAATGCTGATGGTGAGATGGATGAAAATTCCATAAAGCCAGTTCGGGCGTTAGCTAATAACCAAAACTTTGTATGGGAAGGATTTAATCCAGAGGAAGAAATAAGTGATAAGCTTGATGGTCTTGGTGTTTGGAAGACGAAATTATCTGATGGTTCTATGACTTCTTCTGCCTTAAAAAATCCAGCTTATGAAGGTTGGGAAAATTCTACAATAAAATCTTTTACCACTCGTGATAGAAAAGCTGGCTCAGTTCTTACTGAAGGTGTCGGTGGTTATTCCTATACAAGAGACGAAGAGGAAGCTAAGTCAGACCCTACTAAGATACTTATGAAAGATAATGCAGATGGCGTTCCTATGCCTGAGCTGACTGAAGAACAAAAAACAAAAGCCGAGGAGTATTTACGAAATCAAATAAGAGCTAAGATTGGTTTTACTGAAGAAGCAGCACCTCAGGTGGAAAATAATATTACAGCATCAGAATCTAGTAGACGCAGAGAGGCTCTTTATAATTATGACATAGCTATAAAAGCAGCAGGAGGTGACGAAACACAAGCTGTTAATGCATTGACGACAATAGAAAACTCTAATCCTAAAATATCTAGTATTACGCCTGTAGGCACTGGAAGTAATAAAAGGTTTATAGTTAAAGATAATGATGGAAAAACTATTCAAACCATAGATGCTGTGTATGACGAAGAAGGTAATTATGACCAAATATCTACAGCTGATAGAATAGTAGGTTTAGCTATAGGTAGAGGAGATTCTTCAGACGCTGTAGTAGGTAAAAATGAGTTTATTAGAAGAAATCCTAATCTGACTGCTCCATCTGAACCAGCTGCAAATAAACCAAAGAATATTGACCAACTATTAGAAGATGAAGAAATGACTAGTGGAGTTTTATCAAGTATAGAAGATATGGATGATGAGAAAGGTAAGGCTGCACTTGAAGATTTGAGAACTAGATTGTTTAATGCAGGTTTAATACCAGAAAACACAAGAACTTTCTATGATGATGAGTTAGGATATTCTGACCCTACAGGAATAAAAGACGCTAATGGTAATGTGATTTTTAAATTTGACGACAACTCATCTGTGTCTGATAAAAAAATACAAATAAGACAAGGTTTAATGAATTATACTCAGAATAAAAACAGACCTAAAAAAAGAACTATACTCCAAATAATGAACGAGGATAATGTTACTCGTGAAGAAGCAGTAAGAATATTTAAAGCACAAAGTTAATGTTTGAAATAGATGATTTATTTGAATTAACACAAGAAGGGGCTTTCTCTAGCAAGGAGGAATTTATTGAATTTGCTAAAAATTCAGACAAAGAAACACTTTATTCTGTAATTCAAGAAGGGGCTTTTTCTAGTCCTCAAGAAATGACGGCGTCTTTAAAAAAAAAAGAAGAATCAGATTCGTTCGCTCAAGAACAAGCTGTGGAATCGCCTACAAGTTCCGCTCCAACTATTACCTTATCGGAAGAAGAACTTCAGGAAGAACAACCAGCTGGGGATTCCATAAACAAAGAAAGAGCTAATTACTTCAGGAATAAAGAAAGGTTAAATCTTTTAAGAGAAGATTATGTTATAGGCTCTCCAGAATATGAAGAAGAGATAAATAAGAGGGTTTCTTCTAGTTTAAAAGAAAGAGAAGGTATAGGCGTAGACCTAGATAAAAGTATAAAATCAGCAGCTTCTGGTTTAGCAGAAATACCTAATTTTATGATGGAGCAGTTGTTTACTGCTTTTATGGATGAGGATGAATTAGAAAAGCTTAATAAACTAGACTACGAAGACAGAAGAGACCTTATAGCTGACCTTACAGCTAAAGGTGTTCAAAACTTACCTGATGCAGTAAAGTTAAGTAATCCTTTAATTACTAAATTTTTAGAAAATGATGGATTAAGAAAATCTAATGAAATTTCAGATGAAATTCGAGGTGAGTTAGATTATCTAGAAAAAATATCAAAAGATTATGATACTAGTATAGGTGAGGATATAATATCTTTAGATGTAGGTCAGGCAAGCGAGAGAATTGTAGGAGGTGTGGTTCAGTCTGTAGCCCCTATGATGCAATCTATGATACCTTATGTAGGATTAGCATCAGTAGGTCTAGCCTCTGCATCAAGTAAAAGTAGAGACCTTCAAGAATCTGGAGAAAATCTAGGTTTAGCTACATCAGCTAATGCTATATTATCTGGAACTGTTGAAGCTGTTACTGAAAAAATATCAGCAGGATTAGGTAAAAAATTCTTAAAGTCTTTTGATTTAAGCCCAGAAAAAACAGTTATAGTTCTAAAAGAAGTTGTAGGTAAATTTTTAAAAGATTTTAACTTAGAAGGATTGTCCGAAAGTGCTGTAGAGGTATCTAATATGTTGTTGGATAGTTTAGTGTCAGGAAAAGAAGATGCTTTTTTAGAGGGTTGGTCTAGAATTATCGACTCTTATATAATAGGAGGGGCTATGGGTGGTACCCTAGCTACAGGAGGTGCTATACCTAAACAAATAAAACAAATAACAGAAAGCAATAGGACTTATAAAGATTTAGAAGCCTCTAAATACAGCACTCTTCCTGAAATGTTCACAAGCGAGTCTGATATAGATGTTGATAAACTTTCTATTGCAGGAAAGACTTATAGTCGAAAGTTTTTAGAAAGAGACCTTAAGAAGATGGTATCTAAAGGAGAGATTTCTGATGCTGAGATGAAGGCAAGAATGAATACCTTTGATGAGATAAAGGGTTATTTCCATGAAACAGATAACCTAGACTTAACCAACGAACAAAGAGCTCAGGCAGCTAACCTCATAAAAGAGAAAATAGAATTAGAGAGACAGATTGAGGGTAAGGATAAGTCTTTAGCGTCTAAAAAAACAAAAAGAATAAATGAAATAAACGAAACTCTATCTAACATATCAGATATTGATACTGAAGTAGATGAAGCGGTTACTACAGAAACAGTAGAAGAAAAAGTAGAATCTCCTGAGACACAAGATATTATTTATGCCAAACGTGATATAGGTGATGGAGAGACTGCTATACTTAAAATAGAAGATGGTCAAAAGACCGTGGTAGGAGAATCCCAAGTGCCTGAAGGAACTAATATCATAGAAGAATCTGAAGCAGACGCTCAGCTAGAAACCACACAAGAACAAGAGGTTTCAGAGGAAACTAATCAAGAGGAAATTATTGAACAGGCAGAAGAAGTTGATGCTACACAAGAGGAAGAAACAGAAACGGATTTAGAACCTAATCAGGAAGGCGGAACTGTAGATGTTGCCGACAAAGATAGGGTATATGCCAATATTGATGATATTATACAAAAGACAAATAGCCGTCAATCTGGTGTTGTCGAAAAGTCTGAGTTGCAAGAAAACAAACTAAATAATTCTATAAATTACTTACAAAAAACTAAATGGTATCAACAAGCTTCAGACATACAAAGAGAATCTTCTGTACGGGATGTGTATGAAAAACTAGGTGAGAAGCAGCCTAAAAATATATCTGTCAACAGGATATTAGCTAAAAAAAGAAAAAAAATAAGCGTAGATGAAAAAGCGGCTTTAAAGAGCCAGATAAGACTAGAGGCTAGAGCAGCAAGAGATAAAAAATTAGATGTAGATAGAACGAGAAAGTCACTCATGTCTAAAATATCTACAGTATTAAAAGAAGGTAAGATAAATAATAAGGTTTTCAACTCTGTTCAGAAAAGAATTAACTCAGTTAATTTAGATAACCCTATTATGACCGAGAGACTCATAGATTATGTTGACAAAGTTTTTTCTAAAGCTGGGAACGTAGAAAAAATATCTCAAGCTAACAAACTAAGAGCTAAAGCTAAAAAGGGGAACAAGAGTATTGATGTAAATATAAATGAAGCTGCTAAAGATTTTTCTAAAATCAACCCATTAATGGTAAGTGATATTGATGCTTATATTGATGTAGCTAAAAACGTAGTTGATGGATTAAATAGAAAAGGGGTAGTTCTGTCTAAAGTTTACGAATACTTAGACCCCGTATTAGAGTCTCAAAGACAAAAATCAAGACAAGAAATAGTTAATTCTTTTGAGGAAGACACAAGTACTGAAGGCATGACTTATGATGAAGTTATGCAAATAATAAATACACAAGAAGAAGGGGGTAGCGTAGACACCGAAAAGCTTCGTATAGCTAGAGATAAATTAACTTCTCAATATAACTCTATGCAAGCTATAGTTAAGTCTATGTATAAAAACAAAAAAGACCCTTTTACAGGTGAAAATGTTTCTTTTTCTAAAAAACAAGTTGAGTTGATGAGTCTTTTTTCTGACTCAGACCCTTCAACTTTGCCTAATAAAATACTTTCAGATGTTGTTTTCGGAATGTCCAACATGATAACAAACCAAACTTATGGAGGTTTGGAGTCTATTTTATCTAATATACAAGGCAATCAATCAATGAGAACCTTTAAAGGAAAGTCTAGAGATTTAAGGTTCTTATGGTCTAAAAGTTTTGGCAGAGCTAAGGGTGGGTATTTAACTAGTATTCCTGTTTTAACAGAGCAAATGTTCGCATCAAAACAGCTAGCTCAAAACTTTCTAAATAAAACTTTTTTCAATAAGGTAAAACAGGATGCAAACAAGGAAAAAGCAAGGTCTTACAAAAAAATTAAGTCATATTTGCAGAAATTCAGCAATGTAGATGGCTTTCATGATTCTAAAAATATATTTGAAAGAGGTACTTTTGCTTTCATGTTCAGAATAGATTCCAGAATAGATGATGATTCTTCTGTAAGAGAAGATTTCTTAAGGAAAAAGAATTTATTGAAGGAAAACTACAAGTCTCTGTTAGAATCTAAAGACTCAGATGATGTAAAAAAAGGAGAAGGATATAAAGAGGCTTATGACAAAATCTTAAAAGACTCTAATAATGTCTCTGAGATAAAATCTAAAATGTCAGAATATAACTTAAAAGCTGTAGAAAGTTGGATTGAAGATTTTAAAGAAAGATACGGTGATTATAGAGATGTTTCTGAATCAGTGTATAATAAAATACTTAACAAAGAAAACAACTATACTCCTATAAGTTATAAAGAGATATTAGGTTCTAATAAGGAAATCAAAGAAGCTGAAGCTAACTTGACAGATTATCTATATCAAAAAATGTCAGGAAATTTAATGAAAAGCAAGAAAAACGCAAGTCTACCTAAAAAAACTGTAGGTTCAAGAGTTATAACAACTCACTATATAGACTTGGATTTTGATACCAATATGGCAAATTCATTTGTAAGAACAAATATAGATGTAGGTACGGCTTCTTCTATTCAGAAATTGAAAGGAGCAATGGATAGTGAATCTTTTGTTGATGCTTTTAATAACGATGAAGACGCTGAGTTGATGAGAAAAATAATAAATACCTATGTTAGAGATAAGAGAGGTTCTTCTTATATTGATGATAGGGAAATGAAGAGATTGGTATCTACTATAGATTCTTTAGCAAAAATAGGTGCTTCCACTACATTAGCAGGTGTTTTTCAGCCTATTAAGCAAATCATACCAGCAGCGGCAAACACCTTTATAAACGCAGGTCGATTAGATATGAAAGAGTATCATTCAAACTATAAAGCTATAAATAAATTATTAGAGGAAACAGGTCAAGATATTGCTAATAGAGGAATTGAATCTATATCTTCTTTAGATATAGCTGACAGTAGAATATCTTCTGACGTAGGAAAGATGAAAAAAACAGTTAACTATGTTACTGATAAATGGATAAAAACATTTATTGCTAATCCTGATGCATACGTTGCTAGGGTGTCTTGGCTGTCTTACTATAATCAAGCCTACAGAAAAAAGTATGGAGTAGAAAATAGTAATATAGATTGGTCTAATCATCAACTAGACCAAGAAATAGCAGATTATGCTAACAATATGATTAATAGGAATCAGAACACATCAGACGCTGATTTGCAAGGTATGTTTCTTAAGGATAGAAATTCAATGTCAAGTTTAATAAGAAAGACATTAATGCCTTTTGCTAATTTCGCTATAAATCAAAAAATGAGATTGCACGCTGACGCTGTTATACTAGTAAACAAAAACGCATCTACACAAGAAAAGAAACAAGCTGCTAGGTCTTTTGCTGCAACCATGACAGAAGCTACTGTATTTCATGGAATAGGCGGTGCTATAACATATTATATGTATTCAGCTGTAGCTGCTATGTTGGGATATGATGAGAAAGATGAGGATAAAGATAAGAGATTAAAAAACATAATTAAAGGAAGGGCTAGTTATTTTGTTCCTGATATGTTATCTCCATTACCACTATTAGATACGCCTGTGCTTACTTTGTCTAATAAATTACTAAGAGCCGTCCAAAGTGATGAAGAACTAAGTGATTATGAGAAGAGTTTAGGTTTTGAAAAGGAAGAGCCGTTTGTTTTGTATGATGGTTCATTTCCTAATCAATCTATATTGGATGATTATGGTATGTATGGTATTTATCTTACTAAATTAACTCAAACTTATGATTTAGCATCTGGAGCAATAACAGGAGAGTATTCTAAAGAATATTATGGTAAAAAGTTCACAAGTGAATATGACCCTTCAAGTCAAGAATCTTTATCTTATCTAACTATGATATCAACACTTTATAACTTAGGTTTCTTGCCTTCTGAAGCAGGTCAAGTTGTTAGATATGGAGAGAAAATACTTCAAAAGAAATCAAAA
>Ga0209937_1000326_pt1 | contig 15813 bp, 18 predicted proteins | sample SalPon1_B_H2O_MG_FD_185699 | JGI IMG/M metagenome (GOLD analysis project Ga0209937, IMG submission 185699) | Salt pond water microbial communities from South San Francisco under conditions of wetland restoration - Salt Pond MetaG R1_B_H2O_MG... | ecosystem: Environmental > Aquatic > Non-marine... | reverse complement strand
CGCCGGGCCGTTCGGCTCGTATCACGGCTTCCCCACGCCGACGAAGGTGGCGATGATCGTCCTGATGTGGGTCGGTCGCATCGAGATCATCCCCGTGCTCGTGCTCGTCACACGGACGTTCTGGCGGTAAGGCCCCCATCTGCCACTGAAACTCTCACATACGGTGTCATAGGATGGCATGTGCATCGCAAATTGTGGCAACATTTGCCGTATAAGTCGTGAACAAGAAGACATTACTGTAAAATGGCTATTGCTCAACATTTGCACTACCTGATGAGCATCCCGGCAGACAGATCGCGGATTATGCCTCCGAATCATCAGTCGTTGACCGCATCACAGACATGGATGCAGCGGGAGCTGGTGGCACACCTCCGCAGCGGGCAGAAGGTCCATGCTACCCCCCAAAGCGTATGATTCACACCATCGGCCCGCTGCTGACGATCGATCTGACCGAGGGATCGACGGCGTCACGTCCGATCGATGCGATCCACGAACGCTTCATCGGCGGTTGGGGGGGAGGTGGGTCGCGACGAAGCTCGCGCACACCACGATCCCGTTCGATGTGGACCCTCTCGGTCCAGCCAACAGCCTCATTTTCATCACCGGTCCGATGCAGACCTCGACGATGAGCTTCACAGGCCGCATGAACTGCACCGGGGTCTCCCCGCTGACGGATGGGGTGGCCTCCTCGAACGCAGGCGGCGTCATGTCACGCACCTTCGCCGCCACCGGGTGCGGCGCGGTCCAGATCGTCGGGGGGACCGATCAGCTGGCAGTCGTCCATGTGACAGATGATGAGTGCCTGCTCACGACTGTCCCACAGCTAGCCAGATGCGACGGTCCCCGAGACATGTGCGTACATCGAGGAGACCCATGTGCTTGGGTCAGAGTCCGTCGCATGCATCGGTCTGGTGGGCAAGGATTGCGTGCGATTCGCCTCGATCATGACCTCCGAATCACGGGCCTTCGGTCGGGGGGGGGCCTCGGTGCGGTGATAGGTGCGAAGCGGGTGAAGGCCATCACCTTCGACGGTGCCTCCGGGCCCATGCTGGAGCTGCCTACGGTCGCGGGGGATGTGCATCGGGCGGCCGCCACCAGCGATCACATCATGAAGGAGCAGGGGACCACCAGCGTCACCAAGCTGGCAATCGAGGTCGACGCGCTCCCCTACGACCTCCCGGACTTTGACGCGAATCTCGATACATACCATCGGCTGCGGGGGTGGTCTTCGACCGGCGTCGCCCGTGCTGGTGACGACATGGTACCCGACTGCAGACCGCGACACCGCAACGATTGTATGCCACGCTGATGCAGTGTCCACATGGTCGAGACTGCAAACTTCATCGACGGGACGTGGTGTCCATCGGAGTCCGGCGAGACGTTCGACGTGCACGACCCCGCGAACCCTGAGACGGTCGTGGGCACATTCCCCGCCTCGACGGCGGTGGATGTGCGTGCGGCCATCGATGCCGCCACGGACGCGGCGGACGCGTGGGGGACAACGCCCGCGCCAAAGCGTGGCGCGATACTCCGCGATGCGGCGCAGGAACTGGACGCAGATCGCGAAGCACTCGTTGAACTCCTCGTGCGTGAAGAGGGCAAGACACAGGCGGAAGCCGCCGGTGAAGTCAACCGGGCGGTGGAGATCTTCTACTACTACGCGGAGAAGACCAGGGAGCTGGGTGGGGTCCGAAAACCAACCTCACAGCGCGACCGTGTCTTGGAGGTACGTGCGGTACCGTTGGGGACTGTTGCGCTGATCACCCCGTGGAACTTCCCCATAGCGATCCCCGCCTGGAAGTTGGCACCGGCGCTCGCCGCGGGAAACACGGTGCTGTTGAAGCCTGCCTCTGATGCACCACACATGGCCGCCGCTCTCGTCATGGCACTGGATGCGGCTGGACTGCCGGATGGGGTCGTGAATCTCGTGACGGGGTCCGGATCCGTGATCGGCGGCGAGCTCACGACCAATCCCGCGATTGATGCTGTCTCTTTCACAGGTAGCACGGCGGTGGGTACAGCCGTGGCAAACCAGGCGGCTGAGCAACTCACCAGGGTGCAGTGCGAGATGGGTGGGAAGAACCCGACGGTGGTGATGCCATCGGCCGACCTGGGCGATGCTGTCGAGATCGTTGCGAGTGGTGGATTCGGGACAACAGGCCAATCATGCACTGCTTGCTCGCGGGCCATCGTTCACACGCGCGTTGTGGATGCATTTACAGACGCGCTGGTCGAACGGGCAGAGGCACTGACGGTCGGACCAGGCCTCTCGGGCGCTGACATGGGCCCGCAGGTAAATGAGAGCGAACTCACCTCGACTCTTGGTTATGTTGAACGAGCGGACCTCGAGGGAGCCATCATTGCGACGGGTGGTGAGCGGGTCGAACCTGTGGATGCCCCCGATGGCCACTTTGTTGCCCCAACGGTCCTCGCCGATGTTGATCCCCACTCCGAGATCGCGCAATCGGAGGTGTTCGGTCCCGTCATCGCGGTGATTAGCGTTGACTCATTCGACGAGGCGATTGATGTCGCAAACGGCGTCCCCTACGGACTCTCTGCGAGCATTGTCACAGGTGATCTCTCTGAGGCACATCGGTTCACTGATCGTGCGGAGGCAGGTGTCGTCAAAATTAACGAGAAGACGACTGGCTTGGAACTTCATGCCCCATTTGGTGGTTTCAAGGATTCATCGACGAACACATACCGAGAGCAGGGGGAGGCCGGTCTGGAGTTCTTCTCGGCAACAAAGACGGTCTACATCAATTACTAACCATCCACACTGTCATCTTCGGTCCCTGGGTCAACAGGGCGTTGCGGGGGGGATGTTTCGTTCTGGACACGATCGAGTGGTAGGCGACCGTGTGAGGCGAATCTCATCATGGACCGCCTACACTCGTGAGATCATCTGAGAAACATCGCACCGCGCAAGAACCGACCTCTGTCACGGTATTCCCACCCCCGTGGATGGGTGATGTCATCGCGACGTTAGTGCTGGACGGTCATATACGGTGACTCACCAAGACGTGATCGTGACGTCTTTCAACGGACGATCAAGCGGAAAGTCGACCTGAGAATTCGTGTAGTGGGACACGTAGAATGCGGTGATGACCTCTAGTGAGATGGTCGCTTCTTGCCCGGGTGAATGGTTGTCGACAGACCCTTCGAGTAACTCTACAAGATGTTTTGCGGCATTACGGAACGACCCCCGGTAGTCCTCCTCCCAGCTCCAAGCTCCATCAATACCAGGAATCGGCCGTTCGACATGCTCACCATCGTCCAGATTCCAGTACCTCCAGTCACCGTCATCATTGTTCAGGTACAATTTCCCCTCTGTGCCGATGACCTGGATCGCCATCGAAGAGATGTCTCGCGCGACCGTACAATCGATGGTGACGAATGTTCCATCCTCCATGATGACGAACCCACCTCCGCCTGAGTCATCCACCTCTCGGTCGCCTTGTAACGCGGTGACCGCATCATTCTCCCCATTAATGTAACCCGTGGCACGTGTCGGCGTGGTGTCCAAGAGGTACATCACAGTGTCAATGAGATGTGTGGAATTTCGGAGTAACTCTCTCCGGAAGATGGCATTGATCGTCCGTATATCCCCCACGAGACCCTCTTGTATGAGCTGCTGAAGCGCCTGCAGCTTCGATGTGAACCGAAACGAATGATTGACCACCAACTCGATGTCGGCACCCAAACAGGCACTCATCATGTCTTCCGCATCGCTGATGCCAGATGCGATCGGTTTCTCACACCATATGATGGACAAATCTGGTGCAATCCTGGCCGCATCGATCACGTGCTGATGATGCAGGTATGTCGGCGTACACACCGATAAGATATCCAAGTCTGCGTGTTCCAACATCATCTCATGTGATGTGAATCGGTTCTCCGGCTCGATGCCCCAGGCCTCTCCAAACCGGTGAACCCGTTCCTCGTCGATATCACTCACCGCTACAAGTTCGATCTGATCGTGTGCCTCATACCCCCCCGCATGACTTTCCGTGAACCGCTCAATCCCTATGTCCTCTTGATCGTGCATCCCCAAAATGCCCATCCCCGCAATGCCCCCAGTCCCGATTATACCTGCTCTGTAATTCATCGGTATCTGATGTGCATTATTTCCGCTAATAGCTCTATCCAATGGCTTTCCGAGTCAGGTCGTGGCCATTGGACGGGATCGTCGCGTATTCACACACACTTGGAAACAACTAAATGATACTTGGCATTGGTCAGGTCATGTACACAGCGCGGTACATGGATCCTGCGGGAAGCGTACGGACCGGACAGTATGCTGACGGGACAGTCACTAGTGACGATGTGACGTATGACCTGGATGAGATTACACTGTTGCCACCGGTGTCACCGACTAAGATTGTGTGTGTAGGGCTCAACTATGCGAAGCATGCGGAAGAGACCAACTCAGAGATACCTGATCGACCGCTTCTATTCCTCAAGCCGCCCAACGCCGTTGCAGCGCCGGATTCGAACGTACGCTTGCCCTCGGGCAAGGAACGGATCGACTACGAGGCGGAATTAGCGATCGTCATCGGACGTCAGTGCAGGGACGTGTCGGCGAGTGACGCCGATGAGGTCATAGAGGGTTATACGGTGATGAATGACATCTCGAACAGAGATGACCAGTCCATCGAACAGAACTGGGTCCGTGGCAAAGCTTTCGATAACAGTGCGCCATTGGGCCCGGTCGTAGCTACCCCCGATGAGGTCCCCGATGATGCATCGATACGGCTGCATTTGAATGGGGATCTCAGGCAGGACTCCTCTCGGTCAGATTTCATATTCAACATTCCCGAATTGGTCGAAGAAATCACCAGCTACATGACGCTCGAACCGGGTGATGTCATATCCACTGGCACCCCCGCTGGTGTCGGGCCCCTCGCAGATGGTGATGAGGTGTCAATCACCATCGAAGGCATACCACCACTCACACACACGGTGGCGGTCTCAGATTAGTATCTGAGCCGATCCCATCTCCCACCAGAGCGGTGAAATCTCCACGCTCTGTCAGAGCAGTCACAGCTACCAGGCAGTGACTCGTGGTGGGGATGGGGGCCGATCTGAGGGGGCCTCTGATGGTTCTCACCGGCTGCGGATCTGCCTTACAGACAACGGTACTTGAGATTGAAGCAGCTTCACATCGCGCCTGTCGATCACAGTACTGCGGAGTGCTGCCGGTCTGTGTGGTTGTGGGGACACGCGACGGGGATTTCACAGCTATTCCATGCACTCGGATCTTCTATGCGTTCGTCAGTGTTATACGCGTCAGACCACCGACTGGGCGGAGCCGTTCCGAGACGTCCTCATCAACGGGGTGTGGTGGGGCTCGTAGTTCACGCACACATCTGGTTATGCAAACGATGTCTCACCCAGTCACGACTGAAATTCATCCGGCCTCCCTCGCGTGCCTCAGACAGACACGACGTCGTTATGAAGGGTTCCGATTTCATCGATGTGGATCGAGACCTCATCCTCTGGCAACAGTGTGAATCCATCACCAGGCACTAAAGACGTCCCTGTCAGGAGAATCATCATCTCAGGAACGGCATCTGACCGCAGACAATGCTCAACCAATTCCTCAAGCGATCGTTTCAGATTCGAAGTCGATGTCGTGCCATCGAACATGATGTCAGCACCTCGCTGAATCTGCATCGATATCTCCATGTCGGTGGGGTCCACCCCATCGGCTGAAACGACCGCCGGTCCTATGGCACACGATCTGTTGTACACCTTCGCTTGAGGGAGATACAATGGATTCTCGCCCTCGATAGACCGACTGCTCACATCGTTACCTATGGTGTACCCCATCACTTCCCCATGGTGTAGCACCACACCCAGCTCGGGCTCAGGGACATCCCACTCCGAATCGGTCCGGACACCAATTGACTCACCCGGTCCGACCGTCCTAGACGGTGTCGCTTTGAAAAATATCTCAGGCCGGTCCGATTTGTAAACATCCATGTAAATGTCCGGCATGGCACTCTCCTCCTCCCGCGCCTGTTCACTGATTTCGTAGGTCACTCCTGCGGCCCACACCTCCTCAGGTATACAGGGGACCGTCAGGTTCGACAAGACATCCTCTGGGTCGACCTCATCCGCAGCAGTCGACAGTCGACTCGCGACCTCATCGTATCCTTCCGCTTCACTCTGACCCCTACGCAGGAGGTCCATCATCGAGGTTACGCTCCTGTCCGCTGTTGTCAAATCGAACATCCCATCAGCCGTTTCGACGATCAATGCAGGATCAGGATTCTTTGTCCGCATATAGCGCATGCCTCCGCATCAGTAGAGCGAAGTTTAACGCTTCGTGTTTCACTTGGCTGGAGTCGCTTCGGGGGCAGTCGCGACCTCCCAGAATGCGAGTGTGTGGACAGCTCCTGAGAGACTACTAAACGATTATAAGTGAGTGCGAGGTCGTTATCTGATGAGCAAGGAACCCAATGATGCAATTTCAAGGATACAAGAGATCTCGGGGACCCGCAGGGGTCCGGAATTATGTAGCGGTGATACCGGTGTCAGTGGCCACAGCTTCGATTGCTGATACGGTTGCGGCGAGGTCTGATCACGCGGTACGTTCGACGCCTCATCAGATGGGCGGTGATCCTCCTGAGAAGACACGAGAGCAGATTGAGCGCACCCTGATCGGGGTGGGACGTAATCCGAATGTGGGCGCCTCTTTATTGCTCAGCCTGGGTACCGAGACCACCGACTACAACAAAATTATAGATGGGATAGCAGCCTTCGACCGTCCCGTCGAACACATATCGGTTCACGAGGCCGGTGGGACGGCTGCTACGATTGAAACCGCGGTGGACGTTGCGCAACAGTTGGTGGGGGGTATCGCAGGGTGCCAGCGGGAGGCATGTGATGTCTCGGACCTGCGATTCGGCGTGGAGTGTGGTGGGTCGGATGCAACCAGTGGGATCGCGGCGAACCCAGCCGTAGGTGCAAGTTGTGATCTGCTGGTCGAGGCGGGTGGGACGGCTTGCTTCTCGGAGACACCGGAGTTCATTGGTGCGGAACATATCCTGGCAGAGCGATGTCCGGATCCCGCCGTCCGGGAACGATTGCTTAGCTTCGTAGATGCGCGAGAATCCGCGGCTGAGTTGATGGGTGTCGATATGCGGGGAGCTCAGCCGACTCCGGGGAATCAGGAAGGGGGTCTCACCACCATCGAGGAGAAGAGCCTCGGTGCGATTGCGAAAGGTGGCACGACACCGGTGCAAGATGTGGTCAGCTACGCTGATGAACTTCCAACTGGAGCTGGGTTGGTGATTATGGACACCCCTGGATATGATGTTGAGTCGGTCGTTGGGAAGGTCGCAGGGGGGGCTCAGGTCGTGGCCTTCACAACTGGTCGTGGTTCGACGACTGGCAACCCCATCGTCCCAGTGATGAAGGTCACCGGGAACCCGACGACAGCTCGAGATATGAGCAGCAACATGGACGTCGACGTCTCCGACATCCTCGATGGTGAGAGTGTGGCGAGCGCGGGCAACAGGGTCTATGAGACCCTGATCCGCGTGGCATCCGGGCAACAGACTGCAGCGGAGCAACGGCGTCTCGAGGAGTTTGCGATCAATGAGCTAATGCCGAACGAGTTGGCGGGGGAGCCCGCATGAAAGGCAGGGTCATCGGTGGGGTGGGCTTACTACTGTCTGATGGCGACAATGTCATGACCGCCATCGCTGAGCTTCCAGCAGGGGCGTCTGTGCCCGCCGACAACGGGGCGATCGAACTCATCGAGCCGGTGTCGTTCGGTCATAAGGTGGCACTGGAATCGATTCACCGCGGGGGCGACATCAGGAAGTATGGGGAGGTCATCGCGGAAGCTACGCAAGACATTACGACGGGTGAATGGGTGCATACGCACAATGCAGAGTCACGGCGGGGTCGTGGGGATCTCTCTCCGGGGAGAGACCGATGAGTTCGTTGCAAGAGATGGATGAGCAGAGACCGGAGGATTCGACATTTGAAGTGTTTGAACCCAACGCCAGTGGGGTGGGCCTCCGTCGACGGCTTCTCGTCGTACCCACGGTCATCTGCTCACACATTGTCGCGGATCACATCGCAGCGGGCGTGGAAGGGGCAGTCAGCATCCCCCACGACCATGGATGTGCCCAAATCGGGGCCGATCATGAACAGACCGAACGGACTCTACTGAACCTGAGCAAGAACCCCAATGTATCTGCTGTGGTGGTGGTGGGGTTGGGGTGTGAACATCTGCAGAGCAGGCCCTTTGCGGAGCGTGTTGAAGCGCAAGGAGTCCCCGTCAGGGAGTTGTCCATCCAGGGTGTCGGCGGAACGGACGCGTGCGAGACCCAAGGGGTGGAGCTGGCCCGATCTTTGGTGCATCACAACCGCCCAGAGAAGGTAACTGGATCACTAGATGATCTCACTGTTGGCGTGATAAGCTCGGACCTGAATGCGTCGACAGTCCAAACGGGCGCTCCACTGGTAGGACGTGTCGTCGATCGCATCTCAGCCAGTGGTGGTCGCGTGATCGTCGCTGGAACCGAGCGGTTGGTACCTCACCGGTCGGTGGTCACCGACCGCGTGACTGATTCAGCGGGGGAAGGGTGGTTGCTGGACCGTCTTGATGAACTGTCGATGTACCCCGGCAAATCGCAGTCTATCAGCACACGAGCTGCTGGCTTGAGCCCCGACGCGGTGATCGGCCATTGGGGGAGTGGCCCCATCCAGAGTGTGCTCGAGCACGGCGTCCCGCCGGAGGATCCTGATGGTGTACATCTCATGGATTCTTCTTCCAGATTCGAGGAGGCAGCAACGGGCCTCGCAGCGGCAGGTGCCACGGTCATCCTTCACCTCACCGATGAGGGCATCACCACCGGCCATCCCGTTGTCCCTGTGCTCAAGATCAGTGCGTCTGCGAAGTCACTTGAGGCGGTAGGGACCGACATCGACATCGATGCTCGGAAGGAGACGCCACCCGGAGTTCTCCGCAGGTTGATCAAGATTGCAGATGGTGAACCTACCGCAGCAGAGACGCACGGAATGACCAGCTTCGCACTCAGTCGTGTTGGGCCCTCGATGTGACGTTGCGCGACCGGATACCCTACTGGCACGGTAAGGGTACCTTCTGAGGAATGCTGCGGAGTCAACTACCTTCTCAACTGGTCATTGTGATCATCAGGGGAAGCAGAGCCCTGTCACTTCGGACCGGTGGTCGGACCATCCCCATTCTCGAGTGCAGACTATGATCTGTCTGCTTCGACCCGCGGGGGACATCTCATGTCACGCGATGCGAGTCAGGCGGGAACCCACGCATGGGGGGCACCCTCTGTTCTCATTCATCAGTTTCAGGGCCTCGATGTGCGAAGTCCTGTTCATGTGTACATTCGGTCCCCGGCAGTACCGTTGAGTGCTACTCGTCGAACGTGTAGGATATGAATCCGTCATCCACAGTCAGAATCTCCCCAGTCGTGTAGGCGGCTGAATCACTCGCCAGGTATATTGCCGCACCCACCATCTCTTCAGGCTGCGCCAATCGCGAATGTCTGGTCCTCTGTCGGATAATCTCGAATCGGGGTTGACCCTGTGTGTAGGTTCCCTTGGTTTGCTCCGAAATCACGAATCCAGGCTTGATCGCATTCACACGAATCGAAGGCCCGAGTTCTCGAGCACCGACCTTCGTCAGCACATCGATAGCCCCCTTCGCGGTGGAGTAAGCCGCGAGGGATGGGATGGCAGTAGATGTCGATGCAGAAGAAAAATTGATGATCGCACCTCCATCTAACACCGGTGCAAACTCCTTCATCGCCCGGACCGTCCCAAAGAATTGGACATCGAAAACATTCTGCCAATCTTCCTCACCGGATGAGAGTAGGTCGGTCCGCGCAATGGAGCTCTGGGCGTTCACGAGGATATCCAGGTCACCAAATTCGGCTGTGACCTGTTCGCGAAGATCTCTGAGAGTTTGTGGTTTGGTCACGTCCGATGTGATTTCGAGTGTTGGTGAACCTCGCTCGGTGAGATGATCAGCCATCTGTGCCACGCGCTCGGGGCTTCGTGAGGTCGCCACCACCGAGGCGCCATCTGCGGCATATCCTTTCGCTATAGCCTCTCCGATCCCACTCGTACCACCAATAATCACCGCAACCTTTCCATCCACGGTGACGCCTGGAGAGGAGACACTTGGCATAAATCACATCACTCGCGATAATATGAAAACCTTCAGATTCAGTGGCACAACGAATAGGATTCAGTGTCACCGATTTGATTCAATTTTCCACTGTCCATAGCCTATCAGCGTATCCGGATTGTTCAGGGACTCGAGGACGACACAGGGACATCGCGACGGAATACGGATAGCATGGTTTAGACACACCTCGGGGGTGACTAGCATCGATTGGTCGTACAGAAACACTCGCGTGTGTGGGCTCAAGAACCATTTTCAGATGACTTCTTCAAAATCACCCGATGCACCTTGCCCGACCGTGAGATATAATTCAGGCAATCGTCCGCTCCAACAATCCCCTCATGTATCCTATGGCGAACAGCCGACCGAGCGTGTGATATTCAGAATTAGAATTGTCTTCGCCCGCCATCATCGGCACGTGATCAGGACGGATACCTCTCTCTCAGCAGCATATTCTTAATTGCCACACATGGCTGCGAGCATATCAGTTGGACCGGTATCGTACCACGTCTCGACGAAGTTGTCTGCATCCGTTTCATCATATTTGAAGTGGACGAATTTGATGTGCTCGGCGAATCGTTGGACAGTCTCTGGGATGTCGACACCCATGGCACCGAAACTTTCTTGACAGCATGTTCTACCGTTCGCATGGCTATCGACCATCTCAATCACACGGCGATACGCCGCAGGGCTGCGTATGATTCGTGGGATGACCCGACAGTCAGGCGGGGTCATCTGGGTGTAAACCTAAGTAACGCCAGCTTTAGATGCCACCGGAACCAATATTATTACACATAAATTTGCCTCCCAAAGCTAGTCTTCGGTGACATCTGCATCAGCTGACTCAATTTGACAGGGCATCTGTTCACGTGCCAATCCAGTGACGAGCGAACCGCCAGGTGACTCGGTGAACGCCTTGGTGCGCGCCCAGCGAACCTTCGTCATCCAATCGTAGCAGATGGTAGGGGTGCCGGCATACCTGCAATCTCGAAGGAACAGTTTGAAGACCACAGTATCTTCGTCACGGCCAGGTTTGGCCATTCGGATTCTGTCTGTGAGGGGGACACTGCCTTCGAATGCACTCACGTGAAGTCCCGCATCTTCAAACCAGTTGCTCATGTGCAGAAGTTCCTCGTATGATCAGTGCGTCCTCCCATCTCCGATCTCGAGGGGGTGTACAACGGCGAGATTCACACCAACCTGCAGATTCTGTTGCCAGCAAACATCTGGCGTCGGTGGGAGGTTCAGTGCTAAGCGGATCTTGTATCGTGGATGGGGGCTTCATCTAACATGTGCTGGGAGGTTTAAGAAGGTCCCCCTATATTGATAATATCCCATCGATATAGTTGAGTATGACAACAGAATTTGATGGGTCAACCGTCGTTGTGACGGGTGGATCGCGGGGCATTGGGGCGGGTATCGCAAAGATGTTCGCTACAGAGGGTGCGAACGTTGTGGTGAACTATCATCAGTCTCCTGAGAAAGCCGAGAGTGTTGTCGACTCGATCGAAGATGACGGAGGAACTGCAGTTGCTGTGGGTGCGGATGTGTCGGACCCCACTGCGGTGGATGCGATGATCTCTGAGGCGGTCGATAGTTTTGGAGGGGTTGATGTGCTAGTGAACAACGCGGGGATGAGTCGCATCGGACCATCAGTTGACCTGGAAATCAGCGATTGGCGACGGGTGCTCGATATCGACCTGACAGGGGTCTTCATCACCGCACGTGCAGCCGCCAGCGAAATGCAAGCTCAGGATGCGGGGGGCGCGATTGTCAACATTTCATCCATTATGGGGACCAGGGGCTACAAGTGGCGAGCGCCGTACGCTGCTGCAAAGGCTGGTGTGATCAATTTGACGAGGACGCTCGCGGTGGAGTGGGCACCAGATGACATCCGGGTCAACGCTCTCGCACCGGGCTTCATCCATACAGATATTGTGAAACAGTCGCAGGCAGCTGCGGGTTACACTGACACTGACATCAGTCGACGGACCCCCCTTGCGAGGTATGGGACGGTAGATGAGATGGCTCGATGTGTGCGATTCCTGGCACGGACCGACACATACGTGACAGGGCAAACATTGTGTGCAGATGGTGGATGGACATCGGATGCTTGGCAATATGATGAGGACAGAGCGTAGGTAAGTTCAACTGCGATTCAACAGATTTTGCGCGTCTTCTGTGAGGTGTTGATCTCGAACAGTAGAGTCTCTATCACTGGTGATGAATATAATTGACCCATGTGACGAACGACCGCATATCGGAAATTGCTGGGGCTAGGACCCGATCGGTCGATGAATTGGTACCAATTCCTGAGAGTCTCGGTTTGGATATCTGTAATTTCCCCTGACGACAATACCCCATTACATTCTATATTGGGTGGTGTGGCGAGCTGTTTGCACGAGCGTTGCCACACTGAATCAGTGGTACAATAATCAATCATATTAGAGCTTGATATGTGCTATTGTCTCGACAACAATTAATTTAGACTGAGAATATCGTATAATTGCTGAGGTTCAATATTCATTGCAGGCACCTGGATCTGATTCTGTGGTGGTCGGCTATATTGAACAAGTGTGGCGGGAGACGAACTTGCTCATGGTCCAGTGGTAGATGCTCCGCGGCCTTTCGAAACCTCGCTGGACGAGAGCAATGCGATCCACTTCGATCCGTCCGCAGCAGAATTGAGAATCTCCCATACCGGCGTCAGTGGCTCTGAGCTTGGAGTGGCGTCTGTAGGAACTATTGCGATAGAATACAGGCCTTACGGCGATGAGATTGTATCTTTAGATCCGCAACATAATCTTCTCGGCGCCAATAGCCGGACATTGTATCATATGAAGCTACCGCATTCACGTGGACGGGAGATAGGTCCTCTGAGTGTCGGCATGGAATGATTCTTGCGACGACATAGACGATGCCACAGTGTCTGAGCTTGCTGACACCTCCAACCGAAACACCGACTTTCAATTTGGAGGGTGCGTCGCGAGGTGGCCTTTTCGGTCGGGAGGTCGAACATTCCATTTGGTGCTGATTGATGACGGTCGCAGAGTGGTGCGTGGAGGTCCCGATCTCAAAAAGATTCTGTACTGTATAGATCTGGAGCGTGTGCAAACTCTTGTGTCAGTTTCCAATATGTGGGAGGCTACGCGCTCGGAGGATAGACATACACCGGTGGTACCGCGACCAGATGGGAGGTTGGCATCGAAAGCCTCGGCGTTGCGGGGGAATTTACTGATCTCTGCACCGGCTGTTCCAGAAGCGTGAACGCATGTCCCGTTAAACTAGACATTCCGTGAATTAGCACGGTCGTATGCGACCGTATCAATGAGAGCGGTGATGATGGGCTGACTGATCTATTTGTCGAGGGGTTGACCCCGGATATGAAAATGGATGAATTGTCAGATCAATAGGGCTACCCCGGGGACTTCGAAACCCCAAGCGTGTCAGGACCTGACAGTTCTGATATCTATTTTCTTGTTGAACTGTCGAATCGGCCGAGCTTTGGAACAGTTGCTCGGCGTAAACCGCCGCCGAGAATCGCCCACATTCCATCGCCGAACCTTCGTAATGTGGGCGAGGAACCGACCGAGTCATGCGAAAACAAAGCAGGTGGTCCCCAATCCGGATGTCTACACCAATTTCGTGCGTCCGGAGCGAGGAGCTGCAGCCGTGAGGGTTCTCGAACGGCTGGGATGTCAGGTGGAGGTTCCCCCCATGGGTGGATCTGGCCGGGTGCCCCTGTCGCAGGGGATGATCAGCACGGCCTGTGAGAAGACACTCGAGGTGAGTGCGTCCATACAGGAGTACCTAAACAGCGGTCATGCCGTCGTGGGTATCGAGCCGTGCGACCACGCCATGTTCCAGCGCGAATACGAACGCCTGATACGCGACGATGAGTTTAGGAAAACGTCAGGAAACAGTTATTAGCTGTTCGAATTCATTGAGCATCTGGCAGAAGATGGGGCAGATCTTGATGCACTCGAGGTCACTAGTGGATATCCCGTGACCTATCACAGCCATTGTCAGCAGCGCACTCTGGGTACAGAGGTGTCGACTGAGTCAGTACTCAGGAAGATGGGATTCGAGGTCTTCACGTCGGATGTTGAATGCTGTGGGATGGCAGGGAGCTTCGGATACAAGAAGCAGTAGTATGAACTGAGTATGGACGTGGGTGCGGGGCTGGCAGACCAACTCTCAGAGGAAGGTGTTGCAGATGTGACCGTAGCGAGTGGTACCTCCTGTGAGGATCAACTGATGGCCCTTCTGTCAAGTGAGGTCACCCACCCCATCGAACTTATAGACCCCGAAGCCGGTCACTGAATGTTGACCTCGGGGTTGACGAATCCATGTGGTTCATCCCCCACAAGATATCTCACCACGTTCTCCGCCGTCTTACGCCGCAGGGCCGTCACTGATCGCTCAGAGTACCACGCGACATGGGGGGATATGACGATTGCATCGTGCTTGAAAAGTGGTGATGCAGAAGGTGGCTCCTCACTCATGACGTCTATGCCTGCGCCCGCGATCTGCCCCTCAGAGAGAGCCCAGTCAAGTGCAGCCTCGTCGATGATGGGCCCACGCGCTGTATTGATGATGATAGCGTCATCCCGCATCTCCGAGAAGGCCGCACGATCGAACTTTCCCCTTGTCTCATCCACCAGCGGGGCGTGTATCGAGATGATGTCCGACTCTGCAAGAAGCCGCTCCCAACTTACAAGCTCGATCGGGAGGCCAGCGACTGCTTCTTCATCTAGGTAGGGATCGTGTGTCAGGTAGGTGAAGTCGAGCCCCTCCGTCAGTTGCATCAGTGTACGTGGGATTTTACCGAAAGCCATGAACCCCAACGTTCTGCCCATTAGTGGCCGGAGGGGCTGGCCCATCTTCCAGTCCCATGTTCCCGCCTTGATCTGTCGGTCGTACGCCGCCGTGTTCCTGGTAACACTCAGAAGCAGAGCGAGTGCATGCGTCGCGACTTCCTCCTCACAATAAGATGGGACATGTGTCACTGCGACTCCGTGCCGATTAGCAGCATCTATATCAATCGAATCGACACCAATCCCATATCGAGACACGACGCGGAGCTCTGGGAGGGCATCCAGTACCTGCTCGGAAACCTGTGCGTACTGTATAATCAGCCCCTCGGACCCTTCTGCCATCTCGATCAACTCTGATTCTGATCGAGCGGTACCGGTGACGATCTCGTACTCTCCTGCCGCACTCGAGAAAACCGTGCGTTCGACTGTGGTGTCGGGAAGATCGACCTGGGATATGGTGATTTTCGAAACCATACTGAATAATCAAACCACGGGGTATCTAAATCGTGCTTCATGACCGTAGCGGTCCTATCCGACTGGTCCGATCACCCCGTCACGTGAGGATGGAAACAGGCGCGCCCGACATCACGTGAGAGTGAATCTGCGAGAGCCATCTGTGCATCCTCGAGTGGATATGTAGCATCGATGATCTCATCGAAGGGATATGAATCGCCGTGTTCAGTAATAAATTCCAGCGCTTCTTTGAGGACCCACGGCGGATATCGCATCGTAGTCTGGATGGAAACCGACTTTCTGACTGCCTGACCTGGATCGAAGCTGGCCTGTTTGCCTGGGATGATATTGCCCATCATC
>Ga0209937_1000324_pt1 | contig 15851 bp, 15 predicted proteins | sample SalPon1_B_H2O_MG_FD_185699 | JGI IMG/M metagenome (GOLD analysis project Ga0209937, IMG submission 185699) | Salt pond water microbial communities from South San Francisco under conditions of wetland restoration - Salt Pond MetaG R1_B_H2O_MG... | ecosystem: Environmental > Aquatic > Non-marine... | reverse complement strand
ATGAGGATTTGATTTTCTTACATATTCATATATTTCTAGACAGTCTTTGGCAAATGCAGGGTCACCATAGTTTCCGCAACTATAAAAATTTTCTAACTGAGACAAAAATTCTCGAGGAAGCCATTCCTTAAAATCTTCTATAGAGATGTCGCCGCCTTTGATGAATGGACGCAATTCTCCACCATGAAAATTTCTGGCACACATAGGACATTGTGCTTGACATTTATCAGTAAGTTCAATGTGAACAGTCTTGATTTCTTTAATGTTTAACATGGAATTTTTCTAGCAACCATTCGAAATTGTTTATTTTCTGTAATTCGGTTGGATTGTCTTTGTTTTCTTCGCCGAATTTTCTGCCTTCTTTAGCACCTTTAATAGCATCTATACCAAACGGTCGATTTACGCCTTGATTACACCATATTTCTAAGCGTTCAAATGTTTCTGTATTGCGTTGTCTGTCTATTGTCTGGCTGGCAAGTTTTGCACACTCTCTAAAACCAGATCGCCAAGCCGAAAACGAATCAGTGTTAAATGCTGTTATGTTTGAAATTTCATCCATTGCTGTAAAACTGTCGGATATAGAAGTTGTCATGTCAGGCTTAGAAGTATCCATTTTTATAGTCTTAGTTCTTGGAAGTAATTTTACTCCGCCGTAACCATATATCAAATCATTTACAGGATTATGAGAACGCCATACATGAACAGTGTCTAAATTATATTCATCTACTTCGTAATCAAAAGCAAATTCGTCTAGTAATTCGGCGTCAGCATCTACTACCCAAAACATCTTTGTAAAGCATTTTTTTGCCGCTTTGATATGTGCCTGATGAATTCCTTTTACACCGTCTACTCTTTTTGCAGACGGAAAACGAGATTTTAAAAGTCCCCAGTTTTTATCTGCGTTTGATTCATTATAGGATATAAAGACGATATCATACATAGTATACTATACTACACTCGAACGTTATCTCTGTCTAGTATTTCCATAATGTATTACTCTACTTACAGAACTTGTGAATCTACGCCAGGGATCTATAACGATGCTAAATGGCGGGATAGGACAATAAATTTCATCTCTAGTTTTGGTTTCTTTGTAATCGTAGGTTACTGAGGCAGAATGTGCCATGAGAAATACACCAGGTTCTTGAGGTTGATAATCGTCGCCTGTGTAAGGGTCTATGTAGGTAGGTTTTATTCCTACCTCTTGAACGTAGTGTCCTACTAGTAGACTGTATGATCCGTCTGTATAAGGCACTTGAGGCTTATATGCTTTGCCGTGAATGTATATGGGCATGTTGTTTTCATTGGCGTGCTTTACTAGTTCGAGAGCAAGGTTTTTTGCTTGAATCTCTCTCGCACTCATAATAGCATCAAACAGATCGTAGCCTAGATCAAGTTCCTGCGCCATGTAGCGCAATGCAATATTGTCTCTTGGATGACAAGCACCGCCATCTCCCATGCCTGCCGTCATATACTGAGGGCTCATAATACGTTTGGTAGAATTTGCAAGTGCTTCGGTGACTATATCAACATTGATGTTTTTCTGTTTTTCGGCAACATCCTGAATCATATTGACCAATGATATTTTTGTAGATATAAAAGTATTATAAAAAACCTTAATACATTCGCATTCGTCATAGGTACCTATAACTGTGGCAGGATCGTTTTCTATTACAGTATCATAAAATTCTTTTAACTGTTTTGCATCGCCCGTTTCTGTGCCATCTTCTGTGCCTATCATAATCATCTCTGGATTGACCATGTCCCAGGCAACAGATCCCATAGCGATAAGATAAGGGTTATAAACAAATCTTGTGTTGGTTATGAGAGGTGTAAATTCTCTTCTCGTAGTGCCAGGCAATACTGTAGAAATTAACACTAACAGTTGATCTCGGTTCATATGGAGGTCTGCTTCTTGAATAACAGACTTTACAGTATCGTAGGTAAAGTCTTTTGGAGGCAAATGATGTGTTGGCTTACTGCCGTCGTAGTCTGTGTTGTGCGGTGTAGGCACCGCTACAAATACAATGTCACAGTTGTGAACACACGCTTCAATAGAAGGCTTAAACTGTACTAGATCGCTAGGAAGAGGTTCAATGTCATATGCTCTTACTGTGTGACCTTTTTTAACAATTTCCTCTGCACAGGGCAGACCTAATTTACCTACGCCGATATATCCTATGTTCATTTTTACCCTTTATAAATATGATATTAATAATTATACCTTTACTATGAAAAAAATACAAAAAGCGATCGAAAGCAATATATACATCAAAAATACAGAAAGTACAATATTCACAGTTTTATTGGATAAAGTTCTACACGAAAATCCTGATATAGAGTTAGATAAAGAATACTATGTACACGCACTGCTAGGTTATCCAAAGTGGTGCAAAAATTCTGATATATTTTGCTACATAAAAGATAAACCTCTAAGCCTGCTGCAAAAAAACAAAGCATATTTTGTATTTGATGCATCAACTGAAGGTTTTAGCACTCTGTATGATCAGCCTTTTTTTGATGTTCTATATTTTAATTGCGAAAAATACGGAGTCGATACTTCGCAAATAATATTTGTTTCTTCCAATCTTAGAGACGAAAAAAATATGAAAATTTTTTCCGTTAGAAATAACAAAAAACCATTAAACGTTTTTTCTTTTATTTCTTTCGAGCAGGTACTAGCAATTGATGACGGACAAGCATTAGAAAGATGCGAAGAATTTTTTGAAACTTCTTATAAACAATGCAAAAGCCAATTTAATGACAAATATTTTTCATCTTTAAGCCGCGTAAATCGAGAATGGAGAATGTATTCTCAAGCAATACTGTTTAACAGCGGCTTACAAAAACGCGCATTGTTAAGTCATGACAAAATTGAAGAAAATTTTACGCAATTTTTACACGATAAAAAACTATCTCGTGAGAAGATTAACAATTTTAAGAAATCATTGCCGCTTACAGTAGATCAAAAAGACTTTTCAAAAAATTGGGCGATTAACACACCCTATACTAATATTCACGATCAAACACTTTTCCAACTTGTAAACGAAACTCTAGTTGAAGACCTCAATGAAAGTACTTTATTTTACAGTGAGAAAACATTTAGACCAATAGCAAAATTTCAACCATTTGTAATATGGGGCCAACCTGGCGCAAACACACAGTTAAAGAATATTGGTTATTGTTTTTATGAGGACTGGTTTGACCTAATATTTGATAATGAAAATGACCATGTCAGACGACATAAAATGTTGTTCGAAATGCTTCAGCATGTGTGTGCAGAAATAGATCAATTATCAAAAGACGAAAAAATTGAATGGCGTTTTAAAAATACAGAAGTTTTGAAACATAACTTTAAAACAATGGCTTCGTCAGAGTGGTCTAAAGATAAACTAAAAGAATTTATAAAGAAAATCTAGATACTTTTTAGTTCTGGAAAGTCATCTAGTAAATTTCTATTTCTTTTTCTATCGTAGACTTTTGTCTGTTCAAGAAAATTATTTCTGTTTTCATGATTGTAGTCTGTTTTTTCTAATGTCTGTATTACATCATCTATTTGTGCATTTAGATTTTTATCAAAATTTCTAGTATTAAGTTGATTAATAATTTTGTGTTTAAAACTATCATTTATTACGGAAAAATTATAAAAGTCAGGTTCGATTAAAGTATATAGAGTAGGCGAATAATATTTAGAGTATAAATTATTTTCTAAGATATAGTCGTAAAAATTATTTAATGTATATACATTTAATACACTGATAACCGAATTAGTACTTAACAGTATATGCGGTGTGTGTTCCTTTATTTCACTTATATTTTTTTCAACCTGTGTCCAATTTGTGCCTTCGCGTATATATTCTGCCTTTTTGCCATAATGGTCTATGCTTGCATATATTTCTATATCAGAAAAATGTTTCCATAATTCTAATACGTTTTTGTTTTTGAATTTTAACTTGGATAGGTTAGAATTATATCTTAACCGAACATCTGTTTTACCTAAACTGATAAGTTTTTCTAAAATTGCATAATGCTTGTCAGTTAAGAGAGGTTCTCCGCCGGCGAAATAAAATTCTTCAACACCTTCGAAGTACGGTTCTAGTTCATTATATAATTTATCGTTAGAATTTCCGCCAGCAAAAATGTATACATTCTTGTTTCCGTCCTCCTTTGCCCAAGCTGAAGAAAAAGTTGCACAGCAGGTACGACATTTAAAATTACAGATATTGCTCCATCGGATATCAAGATATTTGAAATCCATTTTTTCTAAGTATCCATCTGGCTGCGTGAAATCTTTTAAAAATTTATACTTTTTAAATTTTTGGTTGAAATGTGTTCTTGCACTATTTCCGGTCATTTTTTCGCTTTGGTAGCAGGCATTACAATGCGGCGATTCTAATCCGTTAATCATATTATGGCGTAAATTTCTAAAACTCTTGTTATTCCAAATTTCTTGAATACTGGAATTTTTAGCATCTCCAAGAGAATGTCTGTAATCACCTATACAACAGGGCAGCACTGATCCGTCTGCATTTACATATAGATGTAACCACGGAAGTATGCAAAACGTGTTACTCATTTGCCCACCCTGATTCAGTTAATAAGTGATCTGCCCATACAGCATGTCCTTTGTGATTAGGATGCATTGAATGGAATTTATTTGCTTTTAAAAAATTGTTAGATTTTTCGATTTTTTCCATCTCTTTATTCAACCAATGTTTATCGAAATTAATTTTGAAAAAATCTTTGTTGTTGTAAATCTCGTCTAACCACCCTATTGACTGAAATGACAAACTTCGATAATTAATATTAAGTAGTTCTGCTGATTTTGCAATCCAATTAGGCTGTATCTGTTTAACACGCTCTAATTTTAAATCAGTATTCCATTTGCAGAAATTTTTCCATACAATAGCATCAAGATTAAAATTTTCTCTTTCTATTTTATCTAAAATATCTAAAAATATTTCATCATATTTCTTTAACCATTCATAAAAAGAAATATTTTGGTCTCTCTGATAAAGTTTCTGTATCGGATGATTATCATCTAGAGTATTTAAATGTGCGTGCTCTCTCGAAGGTTCGGTCATTTGCATTACTAACAGAATTTTATCATAATTAAATGTTGTATTGATATAAGCGATTATTCTTTCTAATTCAGAAAACATATACCCGTTTGAATTTCCTGGTCGAGCATACTGATATAAATCTACATTTAATTTACTTGCCATTCTAGGACCAAATGTATGTTCTAGTTGTGAATCTAAATTGTAGTTCTGTAAAGCACTTGCTATTCCTTTTACGTTTTCACCGTATGTCCAACTTTCTCCTATATTGACAAGAACAGTTTTAGAACCAGTTATTGCGTGAACTTCAGAATATCTTGCAGGATGTTCTACCCATTCTGGATGAATATTATCATCGTTTAGCATAATTTTTGCTTTACGATAATACTCAACATCTACGTCTTTGGCATGTTCGTACCATTGCATGTGCTTCTCCTGTCAAAAATTATTTATAGTGTCGCACACTATATTAAATATAACATGGAATTAAAAAAACCAGAAAGACTCTTTACATTTGGTTGCTCATTTACAGATTATAAATGGGCCACTTGGGCAAACATACTGGGATACGAATTTAATTGTGAATTCTACAACTATGCAAGAAGCGGTGCTGGTAATAACTATATAACCAATACACTTTCTCAAGCTGATAGTTATTTTAATTTTTCTAGCGACGATTTGGTTGTTGTTTGTTGGACTAATATTTCAAGAGAAGATAGATGGATAACTAATCAAGGCTGGCTTACACCAGGAAACATTTATAGTCAAAATGAATTTGATTCTACTTTTATAAAAAAATGGTCCAACGAAACGCATTTCGGTTTGAGAGATTTTTCAAATATTCACTTAGTAAAAAATTTACTAGAAAATAAAGGAGTTCCTCATAAGTTTATCTCAATGTGTGATCTAAGTCAACAGAGTCAATGGGAAATAATTCAAGAAAGAAAAAAAGATGATCCTATATTTAAAATATCAAGATTATACCAAGATACATTAAACCACGTAACGTGCGATTTTTATAACGTTTTATGGGATAATGATATTTTTGTTAAATTTGAAAAGGATCGAAAAAATATTCATCCGCATCATTGCGACGGACATCCCACTCCGGAAGAACATTTAGAATTATTACAACATGCGTTCGATTACAAATTTACAAATAAAACTTTAGACACTGTGAAAGATTTACAAAAAGACTGGGTAGAATTCTTACGAAAATGCTATTCTAATACAAAGAGAGACACGCCGATACACGAACTACCTGCTATTGTGGAAAGAACCTTGAGGGGGGAATACAAATTGCGTGTCAGCGACGATGTCTCTAATACTATTTTCCATTAACTTTAGCACATAAATCCCAGAAATTCTGCATCTCAGGAAATGTATCGACCAAACTAGTGTTTCTTCTTTTGTCGTGTTCTGAAAACCATGCGTAAAAGTTTTTACGAGAAATAATTAGTTTGTCTTCTTCATACGCAGTGGTCTCCATATAATCAACTACCCTCTTAAATTTTTCGTATTCAAGATCTGTAAATTTTGTCCTGTCAGAATTGTCTACATTCTGCTTTATAAATTCTAAATGGCTACGCATGTAAGGCATAAACTCGTCCTTAGGAAGAATATTCATATCAAATATAGCAGGCTCTTTTAGATGCGGAGTATCGAAGCGAATTCTCTGCCATTGTGTTTCATTTTGGTCAGAATTGTATTTGGTTCTCCATTCTAGTATCTTTTCTAAAAGGCTAGTAAAACTTGTAACGCCAAATATGTTAAAAGTAATCATAAATGTCACAGGTAATCCAGTGTTGGAAAGATAATAGTCGAGATTTCGTTCCCATAACGTAATATCTAAGCCGTGTCGTGCATACTCAGCCCGCTTACCCCAGGTATCAATAGAAGTATAGAGTTTAAAACTCTTAATAGCACCAATACTGCGTAGATGCGTAATTCGATCTACCAATCGTTCTACCAGTTTGGGCTTAACTCCGAGATTAGAGTTAATTTCTATCTGAATATGTGGTTTAGGATCTTCTTCCAGTCTATCAAACAGATCCCATGTGCTTTTGTGCATCAAAGGTTCGCCGCCTGTAATGCGCAGTATGTTAAGAGTCTTTGAAACTTCAGGCCACCAACGCCACCATGCTTCTACATAGGGGTTTTCTTCTTCCTTCTGATAGATCTTAAACCAGTCTATGTCCTGTCTGTGATCTGTAGAAGTGTCATATGGACCATAATCGTTAATTTCCTTCCAGTATCTTGAGCTTGCTTTAGGATGGCAGTATCCGCATTTAAAATTACATTCGTTTGAGAATGAAATTTCTATGTATTCAGGATTTACGTTGTATTCTGCGCCGCCTTGTTTGATTTCTTCTAGTCTTTCTGGCGTGTAGATAGAAGCAGTTTTAATATGACGGTCAGACACATAGTCTTTGCCCATTGCTTCTATCTTCCAGCAGTAGGAACAGCCGGCGGGCTGCTTTCCTTTCATCATAAACTCACGCTCTTGCTTCTTCTGCTGAGTATTATGAAGCGCGGAAGGATTATCTTTTATCTCATCTAGAGGTATAGGGTGCGGCGCTGGGTGATAACAGGAATGAGTCTCACCTGTTTGAAGATAAATCGTAGTATGATGCCACTTTGCCATACAGAAAGTTGGCGATATTTCTCGATCGGTGTGAGGAATAATTTTCTTTATCTTTTCTAGTTCGCTCATTGTCTTGATTTTATTATTCGAGGAGTGTTATGATATACTTTTTTAAAGAATCTACTAGAATTTTCGTCTAGTAAAGCAATTTCTAATCCTAAATCAGTAGCAAGTATATTTCCTGCTTCTTGTATGTGAGAAATTAAATCGTTATTTTGAATTTTAGAATAATGGTTGTCCCATTGTTCTGTAAGATACTCGAAATCTCTTACTTGCGTGTAATCCCAATCTGTGCAATTTGTTAGGAAACAGCCTTCTCTTGCACCGTATACGCTCCATAAACCGTTTTCAACATCAGCACCCACAGAACACCATATTAGCAGACGTTCTAAGTTCTGCCACCACACTGATCGAATATCTTTTACCGGAGCACCTTGATTTAAACTCATCTTTACGCCTTCTCTAAAGCCTGCTCTAAATGCTTGAAACGGTGATGCGTTTGTATACGAAGTAGAGTAGTTCTCATTAAATTGATAATACAAATCATCGAAGCAGAATTCTACTAGAGAGCGAGAATCAGCAGCGTTTGACGCTTCGTGGGTTTTCATATTGTTAACAAATTTTTTATTCCATAATTTTAAGCCGCCATTGCCATACATCAAGCCATTTACATGAATTTTACCACACCACGAAAACACATGACCCGCTGTTAATCCTAGTTTTTCGACGTCTACTTCTACATTAAGAAATTCAGGTTTTACTTGATTGTCGCCGTCTACAGTTACAAAATGTTCGGTGTCAGATAGATCCGCACAGGCTTTATGTGCTGCATCAGAGCCTTTTACACCGTGTACTCTTTTCGCCCAGGGAATCTTTTGGCAAAGGTCTGTGTAGTTTTTTTCCGCATTGGGCTCATCATAGGATAAAAAGATAATGTCTTGCTCTACTATTCTAATTTTATTCATCTAGTATCCTTTTAAACTGATAAGTGTCGAAGCGTCTTGCAGTAAAAACAGATAGAGGCGTGTTTTCTGTCTCAAACGGCATGGAAAAATCTATTACTGCGTAATTATCATTCAGTATACGGGCAAAGTCTACAGAAAGAGTTTTGTAAAGTATGTTCGGATCGTGTTTTGCTGTTACTGAAAAAGACAATTTAGTGTTTAGCCTTATTCCTTTCTTGCGTAGATTCCTTTTTAACTGTTTTCCTAGTTTGATTCTCCAGCAAGTGTTTGGTTTATCCTGCTCTATAACAATATCAGCATCTTCTATTGTGTCTTCTGGTATTTCGTATATAAAATCATTCACATTAGACCCGTCAAAACTTTCTTGGTGTTGATCCTGTAATTCTAACTGTTTTGTTTTGGGGTTGTATTCAACTCTGTAATTTCTTTTTCGTTCGGTGCCATTCAGAAGACCTGTTACGTCAGAAAGATTTACAGGAATTGAATTCTCATTTTTTGATTTAGGAGAAATTCCTAGTACTTTTCCTGTATCTCGTTCAAAAATCACATACATTACAGTTTCAGACATTTTTCATATTTCCTTATGATGTTGTCTGTTGCAAAATCGTTTTCTGTGTAATGAAATACAGTATCCTGCCTATGATTTCCTATTTTAAGTTGCAAATTTTCATCAAGGTATACACCTACTTTGTCCTGCCAACGACTTTTTGGGTTGCGCCACTGCTGGGCGCGAGGCTTCATATGGACTATTTCTGGCATATTCTGTTTTTGATTGGAAATTTCTCGGTCACAGTCTAGTATTTTAGAAACAATAGCAGCGGTAATGTCCATACTTGGATATTTTGGATAGTGTTCTTTACAAAAGTTACCATAAAACAGTTCCCAGTTGTTGTTTACTGTCTCTACCCACTCATAGAACTGTTTTGTCCAGTTGCATTTTTTCAAGTAGTGTAAAACGTTGTAGAAATTAGGAAGATCGTTAGCAGTAAATGCTTTTCTATAAAAATCTGTTTCGATTAGTTCTTTCCTGTAAGTAAAAACTCTAGTAGGAAAATATAAATCGTAATTTTTAACAGAATTCCAAAAATATTCTAGGTCTTGCAGTACTAGTACATCGGAATCCAGTACGATAGTTTCTTCATACGGTGTTGCATGATATATCTTCCAACGATTTTCTGTTTTTAATAGAGTATTGTCTTGTTTGTACCACGGAATATCTATGATTTCGTCAAAAATTCCACGATGTTTGTCATCTACGACACAATTTGTAATAACACTTACAGGATATTTGTTGCCGGCTGCTCGAATACTTAACGCAGCAAGGTATGCCTGACGAAAATACTCTTCTCCTTCAGCAAAAATTACAAATCCTCTAGACTTCATCTATACACCTATTCAAACTGAACTTGTTCATTGCATGTAGATTGGCATTTTTAATTCTTATTGGGGTATATTCACCGTCATAAGTGGGTTTTTCAAGCAATATCACAAGAGATCTGTCTTGAATTTGCCATAAAATGCTTTTATCAGTGATAAAATACAGCGTACCAGGCAAGGGTTTAGCAAAATCTCCAGTTTGATACCCATTCATTATATGAACAGCAATAGAAAATGCATAATCATTGCGATAATATGGAGAATTTATTTGGAATATATTCTTGTAATGATTCCAGTTTTCTTGAATATGCTTTACTAAATCAAAAAATATTCGATTTTCTGTGGTTTTTCTAAAAAATATACAAGTTGCCCAGTAAAAATCTACCGAAGTATCCGAAATTCTTGTAAAATCATCTGCTCTATCACAGTCTAATAGTTCAGTTGCAGTTTTATAAAGCAATAAATCATGTGTTTGTTCGAAGCATCGTAAAAATATATCGTTAGAAATTACAATATCTGAATCTAATACCAGTGTTTCGTCATAAGGAGAAACATCGTAAGCAAGGGTGCGTGCTTCGTTCTTCCATTCTAGACGTTTTGATACAAGTGCGCCATCATAAAATTTCTTTTGACTGTGTTGTTCTCCGCGAGACAGAACTGTGCCTTCGGTAATATCTTCAGCCTTCCATACTATAGATACTACGTTATCAAACACAGTTCGCCAGTCAGGATATTCAACATTCAAAAAATCTATACTGTCTGTGACAAGCGTAGTAGGTAATCTAAGAATGTCTCGTGCTCTTTTTGCTAGAAAATGAGCCTGTTTCACATAATCAACTTGACTGTTGTTTCGAGCAAATACAACAATACCTCTAGTTGTCATAGTCTACCAGTTTTTCTACACTACGTTTGGATAATAGTTCTTTATATGCTGTATGATATTGATTTGTTACAGAAAAATATCTGTCAAGAATGTCTGAAAGGAAACTATCTGCATCGGCAATTAGTACAGGGGTTTCGTTGTCGTCTACGAGAACGATATCTTCGAACACTTCTCTTTCTACAAGCATGTTAACGAATGTGATTAAATCCTGCGTAACAGTAAATTGTCCACCATTATAGTAGTGAACAATATTTTCTCTAAACTGTTCTTTTAGTACACGCTTTTGATTATTAAGCGTGACCATATAATTAGAAAATTCTAGTGCTTTTTCTAGACGTTCGTCCATAATTTACTCCTATAATAGTATTATATAAGAATAAACAATTAGTGTCAAGAATTATTCGAATGTGTCTACGATGCTAAATGCAGGGAAAGGTATTACAACTTCGCCGTTGGCACGTCTAGCAGAATATTCAAATTCTATATCTGCAGTAACTGGTTCTGTAACTCCAGGCTCTATTGAGCCAGGCTGGCCTGCATCTGTATTACTTTCAGGACCGTCGTCGACAAGAGTGATTCTAAATCTTAAAACTGTACTGCTATCTTCTCTTGCTTCGATTGTCCAAAAAGAATCACCATATGTGCCACCGTTAGCATCTTTCCGATAAATCACTTGAAAACTGCTAGTAAGAGTGTCGTGGCCTATTACACCGCCTGGAAAAGACACACCAGCAGTGCTGCCTGTAATTGTAGTAGAATTATAATCAAATCTAATAATGCCTGGATTTTCTAATAGATCATTCCATCCCTCATCTCGAGCACCGCTGCCACTTAGTGATGTTGAAAGATCAACAGTTCCCTCAAATCTTATATCGCCTCCAGAATTGAAAAAATGTCTTCTTGCATCTTCGTCGGTAAAACTTACAGTAAATTGAGAAGTAATAGTACCATTAAAACTAGAAGTTCTCTGATCTGAATCTCTAACTTGAACTTCTTCTTGGCTTGGATGAATGACAAACCTATTTGATTCTAGATCTGTCATAATTGTTAAAAAATCATTGAATCCTTTCGAAGTGTCTTCATTTGCGAATATATAATTTCCGCTTTGATCAAAATTTAGATTAGTTCCAGACTCGTCGGCGCCGATTATATCTCCGGCTGTAAAACTGTTAACTGGAATATCTGATCCTTCTTGGTGTTTATATGCTTTTCCGAGATCATCTCTTAGGTCATTAAATTGGGAAGCAAGCACAGAATCGCCATCTGGAATGTTAGGATCTTGTAGAGAAGTTACTTGGCTACTGGAAACTGCTTGTCCGTATCCAAAGTCTCCTGAACCTGTACCTAAAACCTGTGCTATTCTGCTTTGAAGATTATTAAAATCCGCTGCTGTAATTGTATCACCTGGTGAAACTGCCATATTAACGTCCTTTTTAAGTGCGTACTTTATTTATACTTTTAAGACACACTCTACTAATTTTTCCTCTGAGGTTGAATTAGACGCTAGTGCAATGCCTACAAGGTCGCCAGCGCCGTTTACAGATGCAGAGCCGTTTCCAATAGCATATACCTTCTGTCCTTTTTCTACAGCATTGACAATTCTTACAGGTACTCGACCAGTAAACGCAACTGCTTGGCCTTCTGCTTCGGAGTTCATTAGGTAGGCAGGATTTTCAGAAATAACACCAATAACATTGCTGTCTTGTTTATCGCATATTTCGTGATCGCCGTGCTCGCATACAGATACAACAGTTCCTACGGAAAAGTCTTCCGCAGTAGAGTATATTTCTGCTAGGTCAGCATATTTTGCTTGAAGAGCAACCCCTCTAAAAAGATCTGCTCTTAGTCCGCCTGCTGCATCTCTAACTGCCACAGTATTACCAGTATCAGACACATCACCAAATCTATCATTTCCATTAACTACAAGTGCAGTTGCTCTTTCTGAAACTCCAATAAAATTCTCAGCATATACATCGTTGAATTTATCAGTCGAAGTACCTAAATCAACTTGTTCTATAGAATCGCCATCTGGAGTTTCACCAGGTAAAACAGAGTTAGACAAAATTCTTAATGGAGTTTTTACTATACCTGAGGTATCTTTTGTTCTTAGACTTATTAAATTTCCCACAGCATTTTCTAAGACTGCTTGATCGTCGTTTTCTATAAAGACTCTTAGGTCGTTGGAGTCGCCGACAGCAAATCCTACATCTGCAAATTCAACTAGGTTTTCAAAGGCAGGATTGCTCTGTTCAATATATTCACTTGCATTTTTTCCGCCTAGTTTATCTGAATCAGAAGCAGTTCCCCAAAAAACATAGTTATCAGTTACGCGACTGGTTACACCGCCCGATCCTGCTAGAGTATTTCGTAAAGTAACACCTTGTTTAACAACGTCAAATCCTGGAATTGAATTTTCAGGGCTGGGTGCAATTGTAAATTCTTCGTTGGAAATAATATTAACTACGCTATCATTGATAACAGCAATAATTACAGATCTAGTTAGGCCGTCAGTGCCAAGAAGAGAGGTACTCTGCATTTGAGTAATACCTTCACCTGCATCCTGAGGGCCTACAAGAACAAAATCAGTGCCGTTGTAGGCATATAGTTGTTCGTTTTGCGTATCCCACCAAAAATCGCCTTCTGTTAGACCGACCGGAGTTTCTTCGCTTATCTCAGCGCCGCCGGTTGTTCTAAATTTAGAACCGTCATAGAATTTTAGTTTAGAATTGTCTGCATCGAACCAAATCTGTCCTGAAATGGGTCTAGGCGGTGGTGCCTGACTAGAAAAGTTTTCCAGCAAAAATATAAAATTTTCGTTTTGTATTTCGCCGTAGCCTGCAAAGTTTTTTCCAACTATTTTAAGATCAGTAAAGTTATCTACAGTACCGTCTTCGACAACAGTTAAAGTGGATCCGTCGAATCTGTTAATGGTATACGCCATTTGTTAAGCCCCTATCATATATGGTATTTATCGAATTTTCACTAAACTGTACTCTGCCATGCCCATTGTGAACCTGATACTATAAAAGTAAAAGTTAGCCGAGCAGGAACAGGCGTAAACGCAGCAGTCGCAGGGTCAAAATTAACGTCTTGAACAACACTTTCTGCAGTTAGATTATCCTCAAGATCAAAAGGATCTTGTACGTTGTTGATTGTAACGAATTCTTTATCCATTGCGCCTGCAATATCTATTCCTGTAATTTGCGTGTTATTGTATGATACGCCATGAATACGTGCTATTGTACCGTCAAGTTTTTGACTTGCTGGCGAAATCGATTCTAAAATATTTAATACATCTTCGTACGGATTTGCTAAACTAGGTGTGTTTAACGCAGTAATGTCAAAACTTAATGCTACGTCAGTAGAATCGACTCTTGTATCTACATAATTTTTTGTAGTAACATCTTGGCCATCTGTTGGTTCACTGACATCTGTAATTCTTGAATTTGATACCGATACATTTTCGGATGCATCTAGAATTATATTTTTTGAGGTTCCGTTTGACGCAGGAGCAGATATTATATTAGTATCAAATCTCAGATCGTCAACTGCAAGATCAGTTAATGTTCCTATACTAGTAAGACCATTCGCAGTGTTAACTGTAGGCCCTAATTCATTTAGAGATAAAACATTTTGTCCATTAATTTTGTATGTTTTTGATGTTTCTAAATTAAAATTGACATTGGAAGTCCAACTATTCTCTGTTTGATTCCAAAATAAATCCTTAGATCCGTCAGTAGACCTTAGCGTTATTCCGCCGCCGTTGATCGTTGCGTCGTCGCCTTCGGTGCTATCATCTAGTAATCCTAATTCTATGTTTTTATCTAAAACCTGTAAAGTTTGTACATTAAAGTAAGAAGCGTTTCCTTTTACTGTCAGATCGCCTTCAATCACAGCATCACTAGTTGTTCTAAAATCGCCAGTAACGTCTAGGCCAAATTCAGGATTATGATTGTGAACTCCTATTCTTTCTGCCTGTCCTTGAATGTAAATAGCATTTTTAAATTGGTTGCCTGTTTTTGTTCTCAAAGCAATATCAGTTTCGCTTTGCTGATTTTCTATTGCTGTTGTTGTTCCTAACACCTTAAATGTAGCATACGCAGTATCCTGAACTCCTACTGTTAAACCGTTAGTGTTTTTGATGAAGAGAGAACCTGTTGTTTCTTCATTTTCATTTGCTGCAAGGAAGTCAGCAGTTGTTTTGACATTGCCATCTATATCAACAAGTGCTCTAGCAGATTCCGCTGTTCCTCTATATAATGAGTTTGAATCTACAAAGTTAAATCCTTGTTCGAATAACTGTCTAGGTGGGAATACATTATCATTCGGGTCATCTGGATAGCCTTGAATCTTGCTTGCTCCGGACAATCTAAAACTAGAGTCTGTAATAACTGCAAAAAGATCTCCTGCAATAAACAACTTAATAACCACACGCTCTCTAGCACTTATATCCACAACAGAATCTACTTCTAGTCCGGTTTTTCCCTGTGCTTCGTCATATGGAGGTCCAACGAGAGTTATTTCATTGTCTGCATTACCGTCGTAGAAGTATAATTTCCTATTTAAATTATCTATCCAGATATCGCCCTGAACTAGAGCCGGCCTACTAGAACTGACAATAGGCGCACCTGCTGTTCTAAACTGATTACCGTTATAGATTTTCAAACGCTGTTCGTTAGTATCGTACCATAGCTGGCCTGTTAGAGGTGCGTCAGGAGCATTAGTGTTTGCAAAATTTTCCGTAATCTTGATAAAATTTTCGTTGAAAAGTTCACCAAACCCTCTATAATTTCTCCCGACTAGAGTAATATCAGTGCTAGTATTATCTATTTGGCCGTCTGCAAGTTCAACTATTAGCTCGCCGTTTGTTTTGTTTAATCTATAACTCATTTTAATTGCCAGTGTATATAATGTAATTTAGT
>Ga0209937_1000323_pt1 | contig 15854 bp, 9 predicted proteins | sample SalPon1_B_H2O_MG_FD_185699 | JGI IMG/M metagenome (GOLD analysis project Ga0209937, IMG submission 185699) | Salt pond water microbial communities from South San Francisco under conditions of wetland restoration - Salt Pond MetaG R1_B_H2O_MG... | ecosystem: Environmental > Aquatic > Non-marine... | reverse complement strand
ATCGTTGGACGACCCATATTGTCGTCGTCAATGTAGAACGTGTACGAGTTCGACTGAATGTTCGAAGCGTCGATCTCACGGAATGCGCGCCGGTAGACGAGGTTCTCCTCAACGACCTCTTCGACGGTCTCTCGCACAAAGTCCTGCGTGATAATGTCCTTAGTTGTAAGTGCCATAATATTCTCCTATAAATTTACCGCAGAAGGACCTCGTAGTGGTCTGCGCCACTGTCCGATTCCTCCAAGACCAGAACTTCACCACTGTTACCCAGAACATCTCCAGCCGAGGGGGTAGTACCCCAATTGGAAAAGTCTGCAATAACAGTTCCGGACACCTTCACTGTAGCATCCTTGCTCTGATCGATAGTCTGACCCGACGTGCCATCCTCGAAAACCTGATACGTGTACAGGACACCGAAAATGTCAGACGAGCTGCTCGTTACCTCTGTAATCTTTGTGCCATTGTAGGTGACAACCTGGCCAGGCGCAACGCCATCACTGTCCTCATCGTGGGGCAGTGCGACATAATCACCGTGGCGTCGTGTCTCGTCACCAGCGTCTAGTCCTTCAAAAACCATTTTAGTTACCTCCGACAATCTTCTGCCTCAGATCCGCCTGGATCGAGGCAATCTCATCCTGAAGCTCCTCCTCCGAGGTATCCTCCGGAGTCTCCTCCGAAAGCTCCTCCTCCGAGTGGTCCTGCGACCGTGGCTCAGGAGTTGTCGCTGCCAGCTCCTCCTCAACGGAGCCCAGCGTCTCCTCGAACTTCTCGCGCAGCTCCTCGATTGTGAACTTTGTCGACAGTTCCTCAGCCGAGAAGGCTGGCATCTCAGTTGCGAGTGATTCAGCGTAGACGGTCTTCACTGCAGCCGCCTCGCGCTCCAATTCATCATAGCGAGCGGACTCAACAACAATGGCGTCCTCGGCCTGTGCAAGCTGTTCAACCTGCGACCGGTCAACCTCGTCGAGAATCTCTGTCCGCTCTCGAAGTGACTCAATGCTCTCTTCCATCGACTCGAACCGGTCCGCCTTCTCCTGAAGGGCGGAAAGCTCAGCTGCCTCAACGGCGACTGGCTCTTCGAGCTCAGAGAGCTTCTCTTCAATTGTATCGTTCATAGTATTTAATGGATATTGTGTTAGTGAGTCCGCGTCGCTCGCTCCAAGTCGAACCGCGCTGTGGAGGTCATCGCCGGGGAGACTCCGGCCCCTTCCCACTCTTTTCGAGGCGGTGGGGCGCCCAATGTGGCCATGCTGGCCCATCTCATCTTCTTCATCGTCCATTGGCATGTCTCCGTGCATACCCATCGATGCCACAGCATCCATGAGGTCCTGGTGTGTTTCACCGGGGCAATACATGCCGTCGTGCATGTGTGTACCCTCAAGACCCATGTCCTCTGCTGCGTCCATCGCCTCTTGACGAGTTTCGTACATGTAATCTTCCATCATCGCTGTCATATCGTTATTATACGCCATTTCGTCCATTCCCCAATCTCTGTCAAATTCCTCATTTGCAAGATCGTTGATGTATTCGACGATCTCTTCTTCCATCTCAGCATCGAGCCCTGTGACTCTGCTGACACCACGCCCGCCCTTTGCCGCAGCGAGCGCATTGATGTTGAGGTCGCCGTTCGGCTCAACAACAGGAAGCTTCAGATCGCCATAGTTCTCTGGCGGGAAGCCGGACATCGAGATAAGGAAGTGATTATCGATTTCAGACATATCATCTGTATCGAAGTCCTCCATATCTGGAGCATCCCAGCTTCTCTCTGTTGTGCCAGTGAACTCGACATCGTGCATCGCATACTCTTGCAATTCGGATGTTGTTTCGTTATCGTTCATAATTGTTCTATCGTCTGCAGATAATGTAACTTCATCGACCCGCTCCATTCCCTCTGGAATCGGCGGCATATCATCAAACGGATTGTATGCCCAATTCAGTAAGCTGATAGACCACGGGCTTGTGCAACCCTTGGGTCCATCTCTTGGGTCATCTGGTTCTGCTCCGCGCATCCTAGCGACAAACGAGATTGTTCGTTTTGCGTCTGCAATATCTTTTGCATCCCAATCGCTCTTGTTTGTCTCTAGCAATCGCAGATTTCTTCGGATGACCGCAGTTGGGTCGAGAGATGCCTCGCGTGAGCATGGATGTGTGCTCCATCGTCGGAGTTCACTAGCAGTCATGTTCACTGCGTCAGACCAATCACTGTATACTTCATCGAGTTCGTTCTCTTGAAGTTCAACTGATTCGTCCTCTGCGTCGATGTACCGGTGTGGCTCACCTTCGTGTGAGGACTCAAGAAGCTTCTTTGATGTGATCGGTTCTTCTTCACCTTCTAATGCGCGCTTGACAAGTTCTTCACCATCAAGCCATTCGATGAAGTCTCCGACTGTTGCATCCGGGCCCTCTTCGACAATGAACTGTTCCATGATTCGGGACATATCAGATGCCCCCATCGGGATGTGCTGTGGTTGCGCATCTTGTGTTGGAACGTTCGTTGACGTGACTGCATTCTCAAAGAACTCTCCGAATGCAGCGAGGATTTCATGCGTCGTCAAGTTGATAATAGGCGTTTCGCTAAGATCGCCCATATCTCCCATCATCCGTGGTTGCATGCTCCCTCGATCTTCATCCATCGGCATCAAGTCAGAGTATCCGGCAGACACCGTGAATCCAGACGATTGCATTTCGCCATCTTCTTCCTCCATGACCTCGACCATGACAATCTGTCGATCTTCATCAACATGTACCACGCGTCCCATCATGGATGGATTCACCTGCCAGTAAACCATCTGACCATCATAATAATCAGGAGCATCTACAAGCGCATTCTCTTCTTCTGTTGCGCGTGGGTGATCATCTGGAAGGAGATCATTATCCTGAACATATGCATCATTCTCAGGATTCCCATTTCGGACAAGGTACAAGAATGCATTCACGCGAGCCATACTCCACTGTTGTCGAGTCATACCTTCTCGATGGGAGTCATCATAGGCTCCCCCGCCACGATTATACACAGATTTAAGCATGCGGTATGTCACACGCTTACCATCTTCGTCGCCGTGTTCTTCGTTGTGTGACTCCACTTTATTTCGAAGAGCTGTCTCTGTCGCTTCCGACAAGGCATTCTCTTCTTCAGATGGACGCACAGCGCGTCGCGGGTCTGCACCATCGATTGCAAAGTCTTCTTGCTCTCGGGGGAAGTTGCCCCACGGCTCGACCTCATCCATGCTTTTTGTGACTGTGTCTCCGTCTGTCTTCCACGTTCCGTCGCTCAATTGCGTCCAGACTTCGATCGTCACATCATCGCCAGACACAGATGTAGCATATCCGTGCTTTTCTGTGGTCTCAGATGGGTACCACTGCACCCACTGATCTGCTTCAACATCGTATTGCGCGACATTAGATCGGCCCAGATCATCTGCATCGAGGAACGCAGCATATGGCGGAATGTCACTTGACATCTCATCATCCGAATGCTTCATCTCGTGCCAACTGTTGAATTCATCCATATCCGCACCAGGCATCCACACTTCTTCTCCGTCTTGCATGTGTGAATGCACATCTGTGAGAATATCGAATTCATCATCTTCGACAATCTGCATTGCATCGGCTTTATCTGTGAACACAAAGTCGCTGACAGGCGCCATTTCATCGTATGCCATCGATGCCATTGTGTCTATCGGCATCCATGCGCCATCCTCAACTTTCTCGGCTACATCAACAATCCTGTCCCACCATGTGGAATCTGGACTGTCAACAGCTTGGATAAGAACCTGGCCGCGACCTCGGTCTATGACCTCAACCATGCCGCCATTGATAGCGCTTTTGAATCGATCGCCAACTTCAATGTTTCGGGGCATCTGTAGCCATTCATCATCTTGAATGGAATCGATGACCTCGCTCTTTCGCTTGTCCCAAGTTGACCCATCCTCGTCTCGCATTGTCACCGTGTCCGTGTGAACGTCGACAATCTCCAACATCTCATCATTCATCGGGTTGTAGAACGTTTGCCCGGCGTGGAACGCTCCTCCATGGATAGCTTCTTCTGCATCAGCTTCCGATCCAATGTCGTCCTCATCTACATCCCATTCGCTCAGTGTGTTGACACTCAGCGTGCGAATGTCACCGACAGAACGCCATGTCCCATCTACATCTTCATAGACATCCACATCGATATCGCCATCGTCTGGCATGCTGACTGTGATACCACGATTGTCCCCCCACTTCACCCACTGTCCGGGCTCCTCTACTGCAAGCTCTTCGGTACTTAGACTCTCAGTAAAAGCAATCAACTCTGCAGCAGACAATTCCGCGTGTGCGCCCATCTCAATAGTGTTCGAAGGGGAAGCACCGTTCGGTACAATCGAAAGGTTGTCAAATGTGATGTTCGTGACGATCTTCGCGCCAGTTTCGGCGTCTTCTTCTAGGTCGTCAACGTCTGTGTGATAGCCGCGGATGCTCACTTCGAGCAACCCGTTCTTCACCTTCTCAGCTAACTCCGCATCAAAAAGCTCTGCCTCATAGACAATTCCTGACCCTTCTTTATATCCAGCCTTTGTGACTCGTCCGACAACACCGTTTACAGAATTATCGTGATCTACGACAAGATTCTTCCCTGTTAATGTGTCAGCAGCCCTTTGCAATTCGTCCGATGGCCACAACTTCTTGATTCCAGATGAACCTAGCGTGACATCATCTGCACCCAATGCAATACCATGCACAGTATACGACTCATTGTCATTGAGTTCCTCGGAGACATACGTCTCACTAGCAAACGATGTCGTTGAAAATTCTACAACAGTAAGGCTGTCCATAATGAGAGAGTCTAGGCTGAGAGCGTTTCTCATTTATGTACTATATGACTCGGGTTACTTAAATACTGTTCTTCTGCTCCTCGATTATCTATATCTATCATGAATTATGATGCTTTCACCCGTATCACCGAAAGATTTAAATACCCCTATTCCCTATATAGAACAAGGAGTGGGAGAAGTGGTAAGTTTTAGTTCTTTCTCTCTGTCCGATGAGATTTATATATACAGACAGCAACGCAATAATAACACAGGAGGATTGTAAGGCCCAAATGGTACAAGGCCGTTCGTACATCTCGCGAGGGTTGTGCTATGATGCGAATAGAGCCACTGCCTAACTATAAGTTGTTCTCGTCCGTGAGTTCAGTGAGAGGCAGGTTGATGCTTAGTTCTGCATCTGATGCATCGATGTTCTCCACTTCCATGAGCATACTGTCTCCTGGTGAAACAACACCGACGATATCAGATGTCACCATACCACCATCGTGCTTCCCTGTTCCAACAAGTGATTCGTAAAACAGAGTCCCTTTATCTGATATAGATGCAGCATTGTCTGTATCGTTGCCAGTGTACATGTCTCCTTTGAATCCGCCTGTTGAATCACTACGGAGGTTAGGGACACTTACATTTGTCCACCCGGTCTCATCGATTGTAGGATTGAAATATCCTCGGAGTACAACAGGGACAGTCGATCGTACAGTTGGGTGAAGTGCGATGATTCCATTATTGAGACCAGCAGGCATATCTATGTATCCCCAGAAGAAGTCATTTTTCGGCAATGTCCCATAGTTGCTGAATAGATTCGCTTCACCGGTTACACTTCTCTGATGTAAGATACCAGTATGATACTGGTCCGAGTTTTCTAACGCTTTGATGATGGTCGAAACAAGATTCGCATCATATGTATCCTGCCGCATATTCAGATGAGCTTGAACCCTTGCGCAATGAACCTGTATGAAGATTCTTCGCCGGTTTGATTCGTGATTGTCACACGCGTCTTTGCAGCACGAACATCAACATTCACTCCACGCGCGGTCTGCGATGTCTGCAGTGAGAACGTCATCCAATCGTCGAAGTCGGGAACGTAATACTCCAACTCCAAGTCATATGTACCGGGAGCATTGCCGGATCCATCATCAACGAGAACCTGTAGATAATCGCTCTTCGCTGTGGTCAGCTCAACCGACTCACTTTCATCGATAACGATACTTCCATCGAAACTTGCCTCATCCTGTAATTCAATTGCCATTGTCTTAATTTAGAACTTCCCGCGCCAATTCTCTGTTCGAAGAACTTCGTCCTTCAAGGCCGCGCACCATCGTTTCGCCCCGAATGGTCCGAACACACGAACCATCCGAGGATAACAGGTCCTCCACATTCCGCCGAGAGATGCCCACGCTTGGAGAACACTTTTACGAGTCCACCCATTCGGTAGTCGGTTGAACCCGACGTGTGGGTCATCGACTCCCCTGATGTTCTGCAGTTCCTCGTACGACATGTGTTCAAGCATATCAAGCGTGAAATCATTCTGCTCAACATAATCTGCGAGCACCGCTGCATTCTTCTCAAACAGAAGCTTCTTCTTTGCAGACTGTAGTTCAGCGAGATCTTGCGGGTTGTCGCAATACTGATAGACTGGAGAAAGTTCTGCACTTTCGATGCTTTCTTCGTCCATGTCGTCCCAGGACTCTATCTCGACGCCCTCATCTGTCTCAAGCGTGCCTGATGTCAGATGGTCTGCTGTCGTCACCATGCTGCCGCCACTCTGAAGAGCGATGACATAGGCTGGATCCTCTGCCGATGCCTCGATCTCCATCATCTCAGGCTGCTCGCCTTCTTCTTCGATCTCTTCAATCCGCTCCATGTCTTCACCAACTGGGAATTCGAAATCCTCTTCAACGTAGGCGGCGACTATACCTGGGCCGTCATCCTCCGTTTCAACGATTTCGCCGAGCTGATACTCTCGCTGGAGCTCATCGCTGTCGTCGTCCGATAGTTTGTAGCCGGACAGATCTACTATTTTCATGATTGTTCATAGGTGGGCATCTCAATCCACCTGTCTCGCATGAGCGGATAGTCCGCCCATGTCGAGGGTAGTGAAATGCCTACGGGGTGACGAGGTCTGCCGCAGACGCCGTCTCGACTGTACCATCATCGTTGTATGCCGCATACAGAGAGATGGTGCCCGCGCCGTCGTCAAAGAAGTAGACAGCGCCCTCACCCGCATCGAGGTCATCCGTCGTAGGATGGCTTGTCAGAGGTGCAGCCAGGCCGAGCGTGAGCCCGGAGAAGCTGACCTCATCCGTACCATCAAAGAGGACGAGGTTGCCGCCATCCTCGTAGATACTCCACGTATCAAGCTGTTCATTGATCGTTCCTGCTGTGTAGTGATAATCACCGTTGTCTTTTCGTGCCATAATTACTTCACCTTAAGGTTACTGCATGTCCTCATCTGAGCTGATTCGCAAGCGCCGCCCAGAGTCATCGGTATATTCATTGCGCTATCTGTATATTGGTTCGAGGGTAGTCGTATCGTTGAAATGATACGGCGGTGTCAATGGAAGCGGATCGAACCCTTTATGTGTATCTGTTGCCACTTCGCGCAGTACGTCGATTGCATTCGAGTCGCTGTCGAAATACACCTCTGTGTTGTGCAACGATTGCGTCAGAGGCGTGCTTGCCTCTTCGTTCGATACACGGAAGCCGACGATGTCTTCTGCCTCTTCGAATGCTTGCAGTCTCGCCGATTCCTGCATCTCCTTCATCTCCATGTATCCGATAAGGTTCGCACGACTTCGAAGCTTTTTATCTGTGAACTCATTTTCTACGCGTGAGCGTATGTCAGACCATGGTTCGCCATTGACCACTGCACGACGCATCTGTCCGCGAATCTTCCGTAGCATCGCTTCTGCTGCATCCTCGATCGAATTCTCCACGTTCTGTGCATAGAATCGAGAACTCTGGTTGGATGCAAATGAAGATATATCAAGCCCATACTCTCCGCGAATGACTGAAATTTCATCAGCCAATTGAGCACGGACATTCTCGCGAACAGCGGCTTCGTTGATAGCACGCCTGAGATTCGTGTTCGCTACATTATCAAACTCTACAACTGCGTGCTGCGGATAACTACCATATCGAGTTTCAGCGGAATCAAGACTTCGCTGAATGGCATTCGTGAATACATCGTAAGCCATCTCTGCGATATCATTCTGCTCTGTGAAACTGTATAGCTCTTCAACCTCATCGATAGGTTGCGCCCACATCTCATCGAACATCGTCTCTTCTTCTGGTTGAGATGCATCCGGAAGTTCTGGCATATCCATTCCGTTTGGATCGGGCTCGTCATTCTTATTCGCATCAGAGACATATCGGATGACCTGTTCGCGACTCTGGATATCTGGGTCGCTGTTGTCTGGAGTGCCGAACTTCAACTGCACAGTTTTGGCGACTTCTTCGCTGACACCATTCTGTCGTGCAACATTCTGCAACACCGTGCTGAACTCTTCTTCAAGCTCGCGTCGCGCTTCTTTGATCTGCCGGTTCACGTCCTGCTGTTGCGCAAGACTCGACACCTGTCCGACTCCAGCCGCCTCAAAAGACCCGAGTACAAACATCGGCATCGGCATCACACTCATAATCCAACGGAGGTCGAAATCAAGATACTCTGCAATATCTGCGACCTCACCCGAGATGGTCTGCACATCAACATCTCCACGAACACCTTGCTTCATGCCAGGATGGAAGTTTTCCATCTCGTGTGCCTGCATGAACCCTGCGATGTCGGACGATGTCCATGGGTTCTCCTCGCTGCCAAAAACGAACAGATACAATGGCCACGCCTTCGATGCGATCGCCTCGTCGTTATCTGCTAGCTTCTGCTTGATACCATCGATTCGATCAGCGACAGCCTCAAGACGAGATGTACCAAACACTTCACCGACATCAGCATCTCGGACAAGCGGGATGATCTCATCTCGTCTGAATCCAATCTTGATATCGCCAGTCTTCTCTTGCTTGACCGGTGTCCCCCAGTACGTTTGATCGGTTTCGAGCGTATCTTGCAGCCATGCAGCAGCACCACCGCTTTCAGCTTCGGGCGCGCTTTCATATTCATCGATGTCCTCGGGTGCCATGAGAATCGTCTGATTCGGACGAGTCACAGCTTCCATGGTCTCAGGGTTGATAAGTTTCAATCCGGCGACCTTTGTATTATCATTACGGTCTGGTGCCACTTCGACGAGTGCAGTTCCACGAACCTCTCGCTGCACAATAGCCTTGCGTGCAAGAAGGCGGAAATCCTTTCCCGGCTGTCCCTCAAGAATAGCGCACTGTCGAAGCCATTGATCAAGTGAGCGTTGCTGCTCTGGCATCAAACCGTCTGCGTCTACATAGTAGCCCGGTTCTGTCACACGACTCGCGAATGATGTGATAGACTTGCGGACGATAGGCGTCGTTTCGAACTGACGCCAATACTTTCGCATCTCATCCTTGGGTGCCTCTGTCCTATCGTAATCCGGCTGCTCAAACATGAACGGCCGTCTGATATCTGCCGCATCACTACCATCAACTGACTTGACAGATGCATCTTGCGATAGATTCGCGACACTGCCAATGCGCTGACGGATACCACTTAAACTAAACGGCGTCCTGTTATCATCAGCCATGTTATTTATATACCTTCATTTTTGTTGCGAGAGTATTTAAATCTTTCGGTTACTCGATCAGCTCGTTGATGTCGATCTGAAAATATCCATCATTTGGAAATGTGAGTGTCACAGTGCCATCATCCGCTGTGACTTCACCATTGTACAGACCGGCGGTCTCGGTCTGCGATGATGACCATTCGTACTTAACAATACCATTCCGTGCATTTGCAATCGTCATCGAATCGTCAACAACAACTTCCCCAGACTTGTTGTTCTTCAATCGGAATGTAACATCGAATCCCTCTAAGTTCATCGCCTCCTTGTTCTCTTCTTCCAGAAGCTGCATCAGCAATGTCGGCCGATTGTCTCCCGCTTTTAATATATATCCTTCAAGTAAATCTACTGTTGTCATTTGATATCACCAATTATCTCGATGTCGATGTACCGGTCATTCGGAAATGTTTCGATCGAATTGTCTGAATACGTGACCTCCCATTCAGCTTCGAACATACCTGTTTCGTCCGTGTCACCATCTTGCCAACTGTACGTCACGATACCTGCATCTTCATCAATAACTGTGACATTACCAGATGTGTTATCATCTACGATTGTCTCATAATCGCTAGAGTCTCTCATGAGGAATCGAACCTCATTGTAGCCAGTGATACCGCCGCCCTGATTGATATCTGCAGGAACAAGCCGCGCCTTTATCGCAGGGCTAGTATCTCCTCGTTTGATGGTGAATGTCATGTGTTTATTTATATATGGGGGTACTACTATTTAAATGTTTTGGTTATATCAATTCGAATGAGTTGCTTTCATACTGTAACTCTGCACTCGATGTCGATTCACCCTCTTCGACGACTCCTTGTGTTGTATCGCCTTCCTGCAGTGGGGTCTCTTCACTTGCGGTAAGTGCATCGACGGTGAAGACGGCCTTGACTGGCTCAACATCAGGGAACGACAATGTTGTGACATTTTCATCAGTCGCGATGATAGATGTTGCGCGTTCTGTGACAAGCGGGTCTTCAAGTGCAGATGTTTGCGCATCGACACCAAGCGACTCAATATTTATATCACGAACAATCTCCGGTTCTTGAGCGCTCGCAATATCGCCCTCAAGTGTACCAAACTGAACATCGTTTATAAATCCACCATCATTCGTCGAGGTTGAGCTGTCTATCTGTGAAACATCGACACCGACAGTATTTTGAGATGGAACGTCGAGCGATTGTGTGCTGGCGTCTGGTGTGAACAAACGACCTTGTGCTGACAGGATAGTCCCTGCAATCGCATCAGTCGGTTCTGACACCGATGTTTGTGTGTCTGCTGTTGCTGTGACTGTGTTCGAATCCTCCGCAGAACCGATATCTCCTGTGCTGTCAATCTCGTCTACCGTGACATCATCTAGTGTGTCGCTAGCTGTCAATGACACACGTGCATCACGGATAGATGAACTGGTATCATTGATAGCGGAAACATCAAATGCATCGGTGCTGGCGTCAACAACAAATAAATTTGCATTCTGATCTGTTATTGCAGATGCATCCAGCGAGGATGTAGCTGCTGCAGATTGTATATTCTCTACAACCGCCGAAACGACAGTTCCATCAAATGTGGATGTATCGGCGGCTGATATCTTTGGAGATGCAGATGTATTCACAATCCCAGCATCAGACAATGATGTATCTTCAACTGCAGCAGGCTGACTGGATGTGATTGCAACAGAAGCAGCCGCATCTGTTGCACTTGTCCCGGCGTCTGTTGTCGCTATGGTAGATGTCGTCGCAGTTTGTGTTGGAATAACACTTGTCGCCTGAGCGATATCGATAGAACCGATAGCGTTTTGCATGTCAACACTTGCAGAAACTATGTCTCCTGCACGTGCTTGTGTAAGTGGATTGATCGGCGTAGTTGATATCTGCGAGGCGGTTCTTCCAGATGTATTGCTCGCAGTCGCCGCATCAATATCCTTTGTATTGACCGAAACTGCCGCAAATAGAGAAACTGCGTCTTCAGATGTTTGTGCATCTATAGATAGTATACTTGAGACGACAGATGTGACACGTCCTTCTTTCGTATCTCCTGTATCTATCGCTGTTTTTATTGACGCATCAACGACAGAGATCGTAGCAGTTTCTTGTACAGATGTAGACTCATCGTCGACAATTATCGCAGATGCATCCACAAATATATCACCAGACGTGTCAATGCTTGCCGATAGTTCTTCGTCTGAACCTAACGTTGCGACAGACGCGTCAGCTCCAGTCAATTGACCAGCTATACTTTCTGTCGCTGCATCAGTAGATTCTGCTGTGATATCAGCCGACGTCAATGTGCCATCTGTTGATACCCCAACAGAATCGACCGCAGCTATATCCGCAATTGCTGTAGAGAGACCAGCAACGTCCAGCGATATACTGACATCGCCATCATCACTGATAGACGATGCTACTGCTGTGCTTGGGTCAGCAACAGTCAACGATTCAGTGATTTCTATAGCGTCAGTCGATGCATTTATATCAACGGCTATTCCTTGACGCAGTGGTATATTTTCAGCAATTGAATTCGCATCTACAACATTCGCAGCGACGATCGATTCTGTAACATTTGACGTATCAATCGTCTCCGTATTGGCATCGATTATCCTTTCTATGGAATCGATAATGCTTATCAGTGCGACATCTGTGCTTTGCGTGATTTCGTCGAATGAACTTTCGACCGTTGCGCGCGACGTTGTTGGGATTATCTCAGCAAGCGCATTTGCAATCTCTATCGAATCTGTTCCAGATAAGGATGATGCAGTTGTATCTACGATAGACGCATCAGTAGAAATTGTTTCAGCATCTATCGATCGCAGAGATGTAAGAACGTCTTCTGGTGTTGTAGCAGCTATTGAATTGCTTTGCTCATCAACAGAAGCGACGGCCTGTGCTTCAACCGAGGCAGCTACAGAACTATCTTCTGCAGATGCGTTATCAGCATCGACAGCACGTCGTGATACATCTATTGATATGAAGCCGCTATCCGAAGCTGCTGTTTCCGCATCTGAAGATTGCGCGGCTCCATTTGGTTGAATCTGTGTAGGCGCATCTGTTGCAGCAGTGAATGTTCCGTCATCAACAAAAGATGTAGCAACAGAGGTTCGCGGAGTGACATCTGATATGCTTTCCGCGATTTCGATCGCATCATTTCCAGTAAGTGTTTCTGTGTCAACATCTGTTGGAACACCGACTAATGTATCTGTCTCTTCTGTTGATGTTATCGTGCTTGCTGTAGATGCTGCAAGTGTTGCCGGGTCTTCTGTTGACGAAGAATCAATAGATGTATCGACGGTTGATGTGATTGCATTTTTCGATGTATCATCAATCGTTTGAGATACTTCGACTGGAACAATATTCGAGGCGACAACATCAGGCATAAATGACACATCAACAGCCTGTGTATCTTCTATTGCTTCAATCTGTGACAACGATACAACCGTAATATCGCCGTCAAATGATGTTGTCGCTGCGTCTATCTGATCGACAGATGAATCAACATCGATGAACGAACCATCAAGAGAAGATGAGATATCTAATGTCGGCGTGATGGATGAAACGGCCGAAACAAGTGTTGTTTCAGATGTTACAACACCAGGAGCTTGTTTTGTCGTTGTTATTGCACCAGTATTCGTCCCAGCCTCGACAGATATTGTATCTGCATCGATCTGTAGAATTGATGCGTCAGTTATGATATCAACCGATACATCGATCGATTGTGATTGTGCATCTGTCTGCAGCGCCGTTGAATCAATATTTGCGGAAATCGGTACATCAGTAGCATCTGCCTGTTCATCTCCGATCGCAAGTATGCCTGCTATTGCCGTGGCCGGCTGAACATTAGCGATCGATGATGTAACAGTAAGTTGATTTGTCGCACGAGATATGTCTGCAAATGAGCTGATGATACTGCGATCGCTGACATCAGTAAATGCATCTATTGATAATGTTGTGATGTCGCCGTCATCAACAATCGCCGTATCAATAGATTCTGTAGACTCTAACGATGGAGAGACGACAACGTCTGCTCCATTGATGCCTGCATCTGTGGTGAGTGCTGTGCTCGCAACAACTGCTGTTGGAGAAACAATATCAGCTATCGACGCATCGGTAGACGACGTTAATGCATCGATTATGATCGTGCTGCCGGATATCCCACGAATACCAATATCTTCTGCGAGTGTATTTACATCAACAGTAGAAGGTGAAACAGCAACCGACTTGATCGATGCATCTTGGGCGTCGGCCGATTCTGTAGCAATTGCTGAAATCGCGTTTATCGTTCGGACGATGTCTTCATCTGCCGCAATCGATCGCTCATCAGATGTTGTCAACACAGACGCGGATTGTAATGACGAAGTATCGGTTCGCGTTGATACCGCATCAATCGTTACAGTATTCGTTGTAACAGATGATGATGAACCATTGTCAACACTTACTGTATCTGCATCTATCAAATCCGCAGATACCACGCCACCAACGAGAACGCCTGCATCTGATGCAGCAGCGATATCACCTGTGTCGGAGAACACAGTAGCCACAGCAGTATCCGGTGACACTGTTGCAGTACTTTTTGCGACCTCTATCGCATTTGTAGATGCTGCAGGTGTGACTTGCACCGCATCTATGATATCATCCTCTGTCGAGCTTGAGAATGTTACGTCAATGAATGTACCTACGTTTATATCATTCTGTAACTGATCATCTGTAGCAGATGATAATGAGTCACCAAGAACGACTGACGTGGCGTCAACTATTGTTGAAATGTCCAGACTTTCTGTCGACACGGTACTTTCTATAACTGATGCGTCTGCATCTACAACGACAGCAATATCAGACGATTCAGTTGCTGCATCGATACTCAAGGACAACACATCAGCGAGTTGTATCGACCCTTCAAAGATTGTTGCCTGCTCATCGGCAACACGAGATGTTGCTGCCGTATCGATTAGATTCGCATCCGTTGACAATGCATTCGTAGGTGCTACATCTGTTGATGCGATTGCATCGGATAATGCTGACTGCACAGTCAATCGTGGGATAGCTGTGTCAATTGACGCATCTGCATCTGTTGTCACACCACCATCTGAAGATGTTGTATCAGCATCGATTTGTGGTATTGACGCAAATGCCGGCGTCTGCACAGGGATGTCTGCTGATGATGCGATTGTAGCAGATTGTTCAACAGTGATATTACTGTCAGTTATATTCGCTATATCTGTAGCAATTGTCCCTTCATCAGACGATGCAACGATCGACGCTGTTGCACTTTTCGGCGTTATCGTAGATATCGCTTGTGTGATCGTGAGCGCGTCTGTTGACTCATTTATTGTTGCAATAGAGTCGACGATGGCAGAACTGTCATCAGCGCTTGTGTCTGCATCGATCAAATCCACAACAATCGCTCCAGATGTTGGGTCGGCCTCTATCGATGCAACGGCCTCATCTGTGGCTGGATCGGTGGCCGATGCAAGTGTGAGCACCGTGCCGTCAGTTGTGAGTGTGGATGCATCGATCGTCTGCGCGCCTGCATCTGCATCAGTGATTGTTCCTGCGATCGCAGCCGTGGTTTCAGTTGGAACGTCTGTCGAGGCAATCGATGTCGCTCGAAGTGAGTCATCAAGTGCGCTTGTCGTGGCGTCATCCGCAAGGATAGATGCAAGAACATTTGGGAATACTGTCGTGTCCACAGAGACAGCTTCTTCTGCTGATTGATCGACGGATGAATCTCCAGTTATTCCCGCAGGAACATCTGTTGCTATTGTCGCTGCATCTGATATGCTGACAGTCGATACTGCAGACGACAATGGAAGCACATCTACTGTCAATGATGTCAGTTCTATCGCATCTGTTGATACGACGGGCTCGACGACAGACGATGTGATTTCGCCAGCTATCGCGGCAGTTGTTTCCGTGGATGTACGCAGTGATGCTGATGCTGGTGCAATCTGCGCAGCATCAATAATAATAGATTCGTCGATTGCAAGCACTGGACTTGCAACAATATCGTTGATCGTCGCTGCATCGACGCTCGACGTGATAGCATCTATAGGTTCAGGTGTAGCAACAACTGACGCAATCTGTGGCGCATCGTTTGCTGTAATGAGTCCTGGGTCCCAAAGTGATTGCTCCCAAACGCTGTCATCCCAAACAGCATTTTCAAATATAACTGTTTCTGGGGCTGCCAATACGTTTGTCTCGACATTGACATTGCTTGCGGCAATCGCAACCTCTGCTTCAATAGTGGATGTTTCGACATCTACTGGTACGAGGTTCGTTGCTGAGAGCGATGGAGGAGATTCTTGCCAATCTCGTGAATCCCATGAAAACTCTTCCCAAACGCCAAACTTGAA
>Ga0209937_1000320_pt1 | contig 15922 bp, 27 predicted proteins | sample SalPon1_B_H2O_MG_FD_185699 | JGI IMG/M metagenome (GOLD analysis project Ga0209937, IMG submission 185699) | Salt pond water microbial communities from South San Francisco under conditions of wetland restoration - Salt Pond MetaG R1_B_H2O_MG... | ecosystem: Environmental > Aquatic > Non-marine... | reverse complement strand
TCTGCTTTTGCAGGTGACTCGTGTGATTTAATGAGCACTATAGGTGGTCTTGTTCCTGATATTTCAGACATTGCTTCAGCGGCACAGGAGACTATTTCAAAATTGCTAGAACCTATTGCTGCTATAGGAGATATGATTTCCGGAGCAATCTCCGCCATTAAAGACAAAATTGCTGCGCTTATTCCTGATATCGATATTTCACTGTCTCTAGCAGATTTGCCCGTACCAGATTTAGCAGCAATAGGCGGAGGAATCGCAGACGCTGTTGGTGCATTAACAGAGGCAATAGGAGCAGTATCAAGCGCAGTTTCTGATCTAGTTAATGGTGCAATTGGAGCCCTTGGTTCTGCACTAGATGCTGTGACAGGAGCAATCGGCGGAGCATTAGATGTGCTAGGTGCTGCTACCTGCAGTGCTATAGAAGGTGTGATTAATGGTATTGGTGACGGCGCCTCCGCAGCAATCGACACAGTTAAAGGCGCAGTCGACGGTGATTTAGGAGCAGATGTTGCAGGAGTAGCAGGCGAAGCAGCAGAAGGCATGAAAGGAGCAGCCGACGCTGCTCTTGGCCAAGCAAATGATCTTATGGGAGGAATCAAGGGCCAACTAGATGATGCCCTTGCTTTTGCATAATGCGCGGAGCAGCAAGACTGAATGATAAAACTTTTGGAGTTTGCAGTCATCCTAGCCATACTGTTCCCATAAACATCGGAGGGAAAATTGTTTCGGCTAGTGGTAATATAGAGTGCAACGGCAGGCCGTTAGCACGATTAGGAGACAAAGTTCTTTCTGATTGCGGACACACGTCTAAGATAATTTCTGCTTCGACTTCTGAGGATCCTAACAACAAACGCGGCACAGCTAGATTAAACGACAAAGTAGGCAACGGTCCTTACAAAGCAAAAATTATATCAGCATCTTCAGACACATTTCCCAATCCCGGTTGACAAATCTTCTAAACCTGTTATAATCCACGTATGGATAAAAAAGTTATATTGACTGACGCAGACGGTGTGACATTTAATTGGGACTATGCATTTGGTGTATGGATGGAATCTCATGGCTACAAGCCTATTCACCTAGGCAATAGGCATTATTCAATAGCAACTCGTTTTGACATATCACAAAAAAAGGTAGGTGAATTAATCAAACAGTTCAACGAGTCTGCTGCTATGGGATTTCTTCCTGCGCTGCGTGATGCGGTGTATTATATCAAGAGACTGCACGAAGAGCACGGCTATGAATTTCACTGCATCACTTCTATGAGTCGAGAACCAAACGCTGTAAAACTGCGCGAAATGAATATTCGCAAACTGTTTGGGGATACTGCGTTTTCAAAAATCGTCTGTCTAGATACAGGTGCTCCCAAGCATTCCGTACTAGAAAAATATAATGGAACCGGTCTATACTGGATCGAAGATAACTACAACAACTGTCTAGCAGGCCTAGAATATGGTCTTAAGCCAGTGTTAATGGAACACGGCTTTAACATGACAGAAGAGATTCCTCACCCTGTGACAAAAGTCACTAGTTGGCGAGAAATATATGAACTAATTATAGGAGAAAAATAAATGAGTTCACTACACGAAGAAATAAAGCAAGCATATCAAAACTATCTAGCAGAAGCAGAAACCTTTGACGAAAAGGGTGTAAAAGCAGCGGCAGCTCGTGCCAGAAAGGCATTAGGTGATCTCGGCAAGCTAACAAAAGATCGTCGCAAAGAGATTCAGGATCGCAAGAGCGAGATGTAATGTGAGAGCAACTGTCATTGGCGGAGGTATTTCCGGAGTAACAACTGCATACTACCTTGCCCGTGAGGGCCATGATGTCACCGTGATAGAGCGTGAGCGCTACACAGGCATGGGTACATCGTACGCCAATGGCAGTCAACTTTCTGCTTCAAACGCAGAAACTTGGAATTCATGGAGCAACGTTAAAAAAGGCCTTAAATGGCTGTTCGAAGCAGATGCTCCTCTCAAAATAAGCCTCAAACCAGAGCCTGCCAAAATAGGCTGGATGGCAAGGTTCATTGCAAATATACCCAACCAAGAACGAAATACCGTGCGAACTTGCGAGATGGCTCTGGCCGCGCACGATTATTATAGAGAAATCGCAGATCAAGAAAGCATAGAGTTTGATCGAGTAGAAAAGGGCATACTGCATATCTATCGCAACGAACGAGATTTACAGCATGCTCGCAAAATAAACGAATTATATACAAAGGCAGGTCTCGATCGCAGAGAAGTCACTGCTCAAGAGATGCGACAAATAGAGCCTGCTCTAGAACAGAGTGAAACACCTCTTGTGGGAGGATTTTACAATGAGCAGGATTTTACAGGTGACATACATCTATTCTGCCGCAACCTGTCTCGAGTTTTAAAACACAAGTATGGTGTCAAGTTCATCAAACTACCTGCCACGATATACGACATAGATCATTTTAGAAGTATGGGTCCGGTTGTTATATGCGCAGGTGTTGAAAGTCGCAATCTTGCTAGAGCAGTAGGTGATAGACTGCCTATCTATCCTGTTAAAGGATATTCAATCACTGTGCAGGATCCCAAGACAGGTCCTTGGGTAAGTCTGCTGGATGATGAAACCAAAATAGTGTCAGCAAGGTTAGGCGAATCTAGATTCAGAGCAGCAGGCACAGCAGACTTTACAGGACATAATCTTGACATCAAACACGCTCGAACACAGCCTATTGTAGATTGGACATGCACACTGTTCCCTGAAATGAACACAGAGTATATTACACCTTGGGCAGGCTTGCGTCCTATGACACCATCAATGATGCCAATTGTGAAGCCTAGCAAAAAAGCACACAATGTTTACTATAATACAGGACACGGACACTTAGGATGGACACTAAGTGCCTACACCGCAAAGCAGATTGTTGACATCATAGGCAAATCACAGTGAGATATTACAGATACAACGAACCTCGAGATCCCCAAAACGAGGACTTTAGAGCAGAAACTGTAACTCTAAGTGAGCAAGAAATACTTGACTATTACTGGGATTACTGGTATAATTCTATGTGTAAAAAGTATGGCAAAGAAATTGTAGATAGAGAATATACCAAGCGTGAATGCATCCGAGATTGGATGACCGTACATTGGGCTTGGGAAGTAGAAGATCATCAAGGAGAAAGATAAAATGAACGAAGTAGAACTAGAAATTGAAAACATGGGAATTACACTTGATCCAGTTGAGTGGTATAGAATAATCATCGACGGTAAAGTAAATGCTAATACACCGCCGCATTCTTTTGTTCCTGACGGCGTGGTCAACTATCTAGGACCGGTTTTCAAAGGTTATATGATAGGACCTACCGCAGTATATGAAAATCAGTCACTCACAGCAAAAACAAGAATTGTCCACGATCTAGAAGAATTTAGAACTCAGATTGCTGATCTAGACAAACCTGCGTTTTTGTACATGCCACTATACATTCCCACACAGCCTCTGTTTAGAAAAGTCGACGAGAATGGAGAGTTTGTAGAATTAGATCCGCCAGAGACAATCGAAGGCGCTTGGAGAATCAGATACTCAGTATTAGGAGAACTATAATGCAAATGGTATTAGTAAGACGCGACTCAGAAAACAAGGTAGACATGATAAAGAAAGAAGACTTTGACACAAAAGGTTACAGTTTTCTTAAATACAACACAGCAAGTTCACTCAATATGGAAGAGTGGGTAGAAACTGATAAACTAGAAGAATACAAGAAGTTAGAGAAACAATAAGAATTCAATGAAGCGATGATGCAATATTCTGGACGTGGGTTCGAATCCCACCGTCTCCAAGAACTGCGGGGACGTCATTGGTTTCGACAGGGTAGATGTAGCATCGTGGAGAATCGGCAATGCTGAAGCCGTTAGGATTGGGCTCGACCCGGTCGCAGAAGCAAATGAAAATACTCGCAAACGATGAGTACTATGCCTTAGCCGCTTGAGGCTAAGTGGGGTTTCGCTGGCCTTTCCTTATTACCCAAAAGGCCAGCATTCTTTCCAAACTTATTGACATTCACCTATACACTTGCTATTATACAAAAACGCTGACAGGAGTTTTTATGACCATGCATCTTGACAACCGTATTAGTCTTGCACGTACCAGCAAGCCTCGCAGCCGCAAAATGACTGTGCGTGAATATGAGGCCAAGGTTGAACAGCACAGAGCATACAACAAGCGCATGAAGCAGTCCAACAATCGCCACCTTATGATGTCATTCGAACAGTATCTTGATTATCTCAAACCTAAGACCACTGCTCGAGCCGTTGCTTCTGGCAGCAGAGATCATATGCCTGCCCAGCCCTATCGCAGAGCAGGCGCACAAGAAACTGCTTCTATTCCAAGCAAAGGAATAGGTGTAGGTACAGGTAGCAAAAAAGAAACGGTTAAATACACAGGGGATTATGTTACAGGTATTGCCACTATGCACAAGAGCAATGCGGTACCTGTAACAAATGGTGATCATGCAAAAGACATCGCTCGTATGCGTAGAGGGTAACAATGAAATTTTTAATTGCAGTATTCACAGCAATCTTTGCTGTAACAGTCTGGGCAACTGAAAGGCATTCGCCCTACACAGAACAAAGTAATCCTGAGGCATATTGCCTTGCACTCAACATCTATTGGGAGGCAAGGGGCAGTTCACTTGCAGACAAAGCCGCTGTGAGCGATGTTGTGCTTAATCGAGTCAAGAGCAACAGTTACCCAGATTCTGTTTGCGAAGTTGTGTATGACGCTCGTGTTGCAGCATCGGGTCAACCTCTTCGTAACCAGTGCCAGTTCTCGTGGTTCTGTGATGGCAAAAGCGATGAACCACGAGAAGCAGATGCTTGGTACGAAGCTCAAGTAATTGCCTATCAGATCTACCACAACGATCGTTTCAAAGGCATTACAGAAGGGTCTGACCACTATCATTCTACCACAGTAGATCCCTATTGGGCAGAAGGCTTTGACTTTGTTGCTATCATAGGCGATCACATTTTCTATAGATCAAACTAACCAAAAATCATTGACAACTGTTCTTGTTGTCGTATACTAACTGCGAGCATGAAAAAGGAGGCTCGGATGAAAGGCTTAATCAAGGCAGGCGCTGTTGCGTCAATTATAGGCATCGTTGCAGGTTGTTCCTCAATGAAGGAGATTCCTGAGCGTGACAATTACGCACAACCCAAGTGGTATCAGGAGTGTGCAGAAGCAGGCTCAGAAGGCATGTTTTGGTGGAAGACTGAATATGCATACGCTTGTGGCGCAGGCGAGAGTAGATTCTATCAGGCAGCAGAAGAACAGATGTATGCTATTGCGATGAACCACTTTGCAAAGCGTATTAACGGTGTTGTAGATTCTGAAACTACACTTGAGTTTATTAACGACTCTAAAAACACCGAAACTGTTATTTCATACAGTGTTGATTCTACTTCTATCACCGAGCATCTCGCAGAAGATCGAGGCAACTTTGTGTATCAGGGCAAACATTATACTTTTGTGCGCCTTAAAATGGAAAAAGAAACTTTCGATCGGTTGTTACATTCAAACGGTGAATAACATGAAATATTGTGTGGTAGCAGCTCTACTGCTATTGGTAGGCTGTGCTTCTACCAACCAAGAACAGCAGTGTGCTTCTACCAACCAAGAACAGCAGGTTGGGCAGTATTGTTATACAGAACAAGAAATCAAAAAATCTGACGGCAACGAAGTATCTTCCGAAACGGTGGTACAGTGCTCTGACAGGCCAAAAGTCAATCATGTCACACGTTCGGCTGGTGTTGCAGAACAGTGCCGCAGTTACACTCATCAGGTTTTAATCAATGGCAGGACAAAAAATGTTAAAGGATTTCTCTGCAGGTTTCCCAATGGTGTTTGGGAGCCTGTTAATGGTGTTTTTAGTTACTAGTGGTTGTGCTTCAAACAACAATTCATATTATGGTGAATTAACTACCAACCCTACTAATGCTCAATCCAATTCTCTAATTGAACTTGGAGCTCAGTTATTTCGCAATAGCGCATATTCTGTGCCTAGAAAAGACAGAGATCAACATGAACAGTGTGTGTTTTTTACACTGGATAATCTGTTCTTGGGAGAACGCTGTGATTGGTATTCACAAAACGGTTCTACGCGAGGACAAGTCGCTGTAGTAGCTTATCGTCCACAAGGAAGTGGTTATTGTGCCACCCTGTTTAATGCTGTATATCACAAAGGCGAGTGGGCCAATTGGCAAGATGTTGCATGTAGGACCGGAGCAACAAGCAGTTGGAGATTTGTAAGCCAGTAATCTGTGCGCTTTTAGCATAAATATGCTATTAAGGAGGGCACAATTATGTGGGAATACAGATGCAAAATTGTTCATATCGTGGACGGTGACACAGTAGACGTTGACATAGATCTAGGCTTTGGTATCGAACTGAAAGATGAAAGAGTAAGAATCATGGGTATTGATACGCCTGAATCAAGAACAAGAGACTTGATCGAAAAACAGTTTGGATTAGCAGCAACGGCTAGATGTAAAGAACTGTTACCAGTGGGATCTACTCAGATTCTAATGAGTGAACTCAACAAAGAAGGCGAAGACATGAAAGGCAAGTTTGGTAGGATCCTTGGAGATTTTAAACTAGGCAAAGAATCATATACAGAAACAATGATTCAGGAAGGTCATGCTGTGCGCTATGAAGGGCAAGCCAAGGAAGACATCGAAGCAGAACATCTAAGAAATAGAGAAATACTGTTGGAATCAGGACGAGTTAAACTAGACCCCGACTTCGAATAAATTATAATATGATATTTGGAATAATGACTCTCGTAACTGCGTTGGCAATCAGCGCAGTTGCAATTTACTACTCTGTCGCAGGACTGGCTGCTATATTTGCCGCAGCAGTTATACCCATAATCATAATGGGCACAGTGCTAGAAGTGTCAAAGCTAGTCACAGCAGTGTGGCTACACAGGTACTGGCATCAGGCAACTTGGTGGCTTAAAACTTATCTTACTGTGGCAGTTGTTGTTCTTATGTTCATTACTTCGATGGGCATATTTGGGTTTTTGTCAAATGCTCATGTGCAACAGACTGCTCAGGGAGACTCAGCAACAGCACAGCTAGAAAGAATAGAGTCAGAAATTGCTCGTCAGGAAGCTACTATATCCAGGGCGGAAGACAAGATTGAATCTGCTCAAAGCCAAGGTGTAGGCGGGGACTCAAACATACAGGCTCAGATTGATCGAGAGCAGGAGAGAATTGATCGTGCCTACGCCAGAGCAGAACCTGCGATACAAGAACAGCGCGATATTATAGATAGACAGGAAGGTCGCATTGAGCAAGATATTGCGGATATAGAATCTGAGATAGATAGGCTAGATTCTGCTGTGTCAAACGGTGAGATCGAAACCGCACAGCGTATCATCGGTGCAGAAGCTGATGGCATAATGGGCCCGAATACTAGAGATGCTATAGAAGACTATCGAGATCGCAAAGCAGAAGAAAAAGATCAACTAGACGCAAGACTAGACGAAGTTGGAAACGATCCTAGGGTGCAATCCGCACGAGAAGAAATTACTCGCATCAGGGCTCGTGTGGAAAGTCAAGTTGCAGAATCTAACGAATTAATTAACAGACTGCGTTCTCAGCTTGGTACTTCTACAGGCGAAGACATAGACGCTGTCATAGACGAACAGAATACACGCATTAGCACAGCGTCAAATAAGATAGACAGTCTTACAGAAGAAAAGTTTCAAATAGAAGCCGAGTATCGCAAGCTAGAAGCAGAAGTAGGTCCTATCAAGTATATTGCAGAATTTGTGTACGGCGAAGAAGCGGATCAGAATTTGCTGGAAGAAGCAGTGCGTTGGGTAATTGTGATTATTATATTTGTGTTTGATCCACTTGCGGTGCTGCTGCTAATTGCAAGCCAATACACATTCCGTTGGCATGGTAGAGAATTATTTGAAGGAGAAGGTCCCAGCGGCACCTTTCCGCCGTCAAACGATCCTAAACCGCCACAAGATCCTGAACCAGAGGCAGACCTTCCTCAAGCTGCAAATGAAGAATACGGTTTATCAATAGAAGAAGCAGCACAGCCATATACAAAAATAGATCCACACGATGTTTATAACGACGACAGGCTTGCCAGTGAATATGACCTAGAAACGCCTGTAGAAGCAGGTGCCGAAAAAAAAGATATAGAATCATCGGAAGAGTTAGAATCAGATAGACTAGCTGTCATACGCGAACAAGACGAAAACCCCAGTTGGCATGAAGCAAAAAAATCCTGGAAGGAAGATCATCCCGATCTCACTCTAAAAGCACAGAAAGAAAAATATATCCGCGGTGAGATAAACAAACTTCCCTGGGAAGATTATTTTACAGATCTAAATCAGCAAGACCAAAAAAAAAGATCATACATAATGAAGAAAGACAACCAGCAGATTCGCAAGAATCTAGAATAATCCCCAATTTTACAGAAGTTGTAGAACCCAAAGGTTACATACAGAACTCAGAACAATCAGCAGCATCAATATGGAAGCGTATATACGATCGTGAGTGACATTTTACTTATAACCCCACCTGATAAAATATTCAATCAAAATTCTTCTTGCTTGTTGATATATCCAACAGAAGCAGTAAGGCGAGAAGCAACAGAAATAATAGCAGAATTGCCACAACCGCAGAATGTGTATCTATATGCAGTAGAAGACGATTACGATCACGATATCGATTGGCTTCTTTCTGTATCTAAGTTTGCAGACACAACAGTTTTAGATATAGACAATTCTGCTCCTGTGATACGCGATCTTGCTTCGTATCTTGTTAGTCTTCCTAAAACCTATTGGTTGACGCAGGAAGATAAATCATGCTACAGTATGCTCAGTCCAAATAGGATTTGGGGACTCGATTCAATTAGACATATACTAGGAGGTTCGGTTGAAGAAGAATAATTATGATGCAAACAAGGATTTTAAGAAAACACCTGTGTTTGTGAAAGGTTTGAAGGTTGAAGTTCGGAACGACAATGTAAATGATGCGCTTCGAAAGTTCAAGAAGAAAGTACAAGAAGATGGCAAGTTACAGGAAGTAAAAGAACGCGAGGAATATACCAAGCCTTCAGTTGCAAGAGCAAGAGCAAAAGCAGCAGCACGGTCGCGTTGGCTGAAAAAGATTGCAAAGGACGCTGAAGCAGGTCGATAGCATATGGGAATGCATAACGAACTTTGGTTTCCTTCTGTGATATGGAGTTCGTTGGTACACTCTATAGACAATCGGTCTTTGAAAAAGTTTGCCTACGATAAAAAGAAACAGGACGGCGGCAAGTCACACCTCAACCACAACGGTTATTCCAGTAATACCCTTGTGCCTGGCGAAAATTATCAAATAGATAAACTGCTAGACTTGCTTGCTCATGAAACAGAAACCTGTCGCAAGCAGGTGGGGATTGGTGAATTGATGCTGTATGACGTATGGCTGAACATAAACCCTGCAGGGTCATACATAAAATCAAGAACTCACCCGGGAGCCTGCTTTACAGGTATCTATTATGTAGACGCTGCCAAGAAAGGCGGTAATGTACAGTTTGAAAGGACTGACAGAGGCGAATATCATATTCCTACTGAGATAGAAGAAAACAATTACTATAATGCTACTCACGCGCAATATGCAGCAAAAACAGGCGCTCTATACGTATTTCCTGGATGGTTAAGATATCACATAGAAGGCAACTCAGGAAACACTGATCAAATCACAATAGGCTTTATGTATGGTGAAAAAATATGAGAATTGAGAACGATCTTAAATTAGATTATTCCGATGTGTTGATTCGACCAAAGAGATCTACTCTGGGATCACGCAAAGAAGTTGATCTCGAACGTAGGTTTGCATTTAGAAACTATGAAGCAGCGTTTGAGCACCGTAACTGGGAGGACTACCACTATCAGGGTATTCCTATTGTAGCGTCAAACATGGACGGTGTAGGCACTATGGCAGTAGCGGAAAGACTGGCCAGCCAAGGACTATTCACTTGTCTAGTAAAGACCTATACAGAAGAAAATCTAATAGACTTTTTTACGGATGGTCCTGATTATCTTTCGGATTATGTTGCTGTGTCTATAGGCATATCAGAACAAGATCTAATTCATTTTGAAGCAGTGTATGACAGACTACATACAGACATCAAGTATGTGTGCATTGACGTAGCAAACGGATATTCTGAACGTTTTGTTGATTTTGTGAGAGATTTTAGAAACGAGTTCCCTCATGTGGTAATTATTGCAGGCAATGTAGTAACAGGGGAAATGACTGAAGAGTTGATTCTAAATGGTGCTGACATTGTAAAGGTGGGAATTGGTCCAGGATCCGTATGTACTACTAGGATTCAAACTGGCGTTGGTTATCCTCAGTTGTCAGCAGTTATTGAGTGTGCCGATGCCGCACATGGTCTCGGCGGGCATATAATCGCAGATGGTGGATGCACTTCAAGTGGCGATGTGGCTAAAGCATTTGGAGCCGGCGCTGATTTTGTAATGCTTGGAGGCATGTTAGCAGGGAGTTCGGAAGGTGGCGGCATGCAAAAGACACGCTATTTTAAAACTGGCGAAGTAGACGCAGACGGTAATGACATACTAGAAGAAAAGACTCAGATTGAATTCTATGGTATGAGTTCCGAAACTGCTAATGACAAGCATTTCGGTGGTTTGAAAGACTACCGATCAAGTGAAGGCAGGACTGTTCTCGTTGATTACAAAGGCAAAATACAGCCTATTATACAGAGTATCCTAGGCGGCGTTAGATCGGCATGCACATATTCAGGAGCAGAAAAGTTAAAAAATCTGCCCAAGTGTGCAACTTTTGTACGCTGTTCAGATACACATACTCGAGTATTCGAGTCTAGGACTATTGGCAATTGACGTTGCCAATGATAAATAGAATTGAGCGCCAAATGGGCTCAACAAAAGATCTTGCTTAATAAAGGAGATAAAAAATGACAAGACTAACTACTCTAGATTTACCTTCACTACATAGAGCCACAGTAGGCTTTGATCAGCTGTTTAACGAACTAGATCGACAGTTCGCAAACAGCACAAGCCAAGGCTATCCTCCATATAACATTGCACAAATCAACGACGACGAGTACATGATCTCGTTAGCAGTAGCTGGATTTGGCATGGATAACCTTGAAGTTACCAAAGATCAAAACATGCTGCGCATCGAAGGAACTTCTCCAAAAGGAGACGAGGATGTAAATTATCTACACAAAGGAATTGGCGGTCGCAATTTCCGTAGAGAGTTTACATTGGCTGATCATGTTGAAGTGCAAGGTGCTAACCTTGAACTGGGCATGTTGAACATACATCTCAAACGAGAAATTCCTGAAGAATTTCAGCCCAAGACTATTGAGATCAACAGTCCATACACAGCTGAAATTGAAGGCGAAAGCTAATCGTCAGGGGGATCCTGTATCCCCCTTTGACGTTTCATATGGAGGAATTATTATGAGTACAGATACAGAAATACTAATAGATGAAAAGATTAAACACACTGTCAAAGAACCTAGCAAGTATAAAGTGCTTGCTCTCAATGACGATGTTACACCTATAGATTGGGTTATTGATTTGCTGATTTCCGTGTTTAAACACTCAGAAGGCAGTGCAAAAGAGATAACAATGAAGATTCATAGTGAAGGATCTGCTGTGGTAGGGATATATACATATGAAATTGCGGAGCAAAAAACAGCCGAAGCAATCTCCGCCAGCAGAGATAGAGGCTTTCCTCTACAATTTACACTAGAAGCTGAATGAATAAACTAAAAGAACTAACCTGGGAACATCATAAACAAGCAGAGCGGCAAGAGTTTGTTAAGGTAATTCTCAGCGGTAAAATTCATCCAGAATTTTATGCTACCTATCTTTGGAATCAACATAAGAAATATGATCTACTAGAAGCACTTGCAGGTGCAGCAGGACTGCTGAACAACATTCCAGAAGTACGTCGCAAAAACAATATAGAACAAGACTATCTCGAACTATGGCCTTACGACTATCCAGCGACGATAGTGCCCAGTGTAGAGAAATATATAGAGTACATGAGAGACAAAATAAGTGATCCCAGTGCTCTTATGGCACATGTGTACGTGCTGCATATGGGCGACCTAAGTGGTGGCCAGCTAATTGCAAAAAAAATTCCCGGGTTAGGACGACTGTATCATTTTGATCGAGACATTGAAACACTAAAAGAAAAAATACGAGCAAAAACAGACGATTGGATGGCGGACGAAGCACGAGTGTGTTTTGATTTTGCTACCGAACTATTTCAAGATCTAATGGAGTTAGACTGTGAGCGCTATTTGGAACGCACTGATTGATTGCCAAAATCAAATTATAGATATTTTCAACAAACAAGCTACCGAAGTGCAAGAAACAGGCCTTGATTACTTTAATCAGCCTGAAAATGGATGGATAAATCGAGTTTGGGCTAATGAAAGTGTGCGTCGAGCGCACATTGATGTAGTAGATGCAAGAGACTCAAAAGGTCTTTGGATGATGCATGTTTGCGTATTTCCCACGCTTGACAACGGCGGTCCCATCTACGGCTTTGATGTAATAGCAGGCAAGAACAAGATGACAGGCGCTTTTCATGATTTTTCTGCGTCAAGTGGCGGCGCCAATCACCCTATGATTGAAGCATACAGAGAGTCTGTAGAAGACTTTATACCTTCCAAAAAGAGAGAACTACCAGAGTGGGCGCAGAACATATTTACAGATAGTATGCTCGCAGCAGGCAATGTAAAAACAGAAGAAGAAGCAATTGCAATCATAAACATCGCCATTGATAATCTACAAGCATACTTTGATGAGATCAGTGATTTTGCTAACACCGCCGAACGAGAAGACACTGTTCGAGCACAGAATTGGTATTGCTACAATCAAACCCAAAACCCACATACACCGAGAACAATGAAGAGTCTCGGGTTAGCGGAATCAGATGTAGAACGATTTTGCACGGATATGCTGTTTCCTAGCATAGGATAAATACAACATGCGTTTTAGAGAATTCATTTTTGAAGCCAAGGTAGGCACCCAAGAAAAATACATACCTGTCATTAATGACCTACTTAAAAAAAGCCCAAATATTCCTCTTCAACCACAAAATGACAGATACGGAAAAACTGCCGTTCTAGACTTTAAACCTAAACCTAATCAACAAATAAGAAGTCTAAAAGATACTATCGCTGGTACGGTAACTCACCAAGACGGGGTAGAAAAAGACGTTAATGTGCCTGCAAGTTATATTCACAAGAGTGCTGAAATGAAAGCAGTCCTAGGCACTAAAGACTATAATCTCGGAGAAGTATCTGAAGGCTATCACGCGGCAGCAGCTTTTGCTCGTTTAATTAAGAGACCGTCCAGAGAAATAAACGAAGAAGATGTATTTGCTGTAATAAAAAGATTAAGCAACAATAAAGTTTTTAAATATAAAGCCAATGAACACAAAAATATAATTGCAGATGAATTTCATATTATTGTGTCGCTAAAACCAGGTTCCTGGAATGCACTTAAAGACCCTTCAACTAAAACTGCAATGCCTAAGATTTTTGATCAAATTGTAAAAGACGCAAACAAAGAAACCTCAAGATACGCAGACATCTATGCAGAAAACGGAAAATTTGACCTTGTGAAGATTATAGGCGAGGGTGCTAAAGGTGAGTCTGAAACCAAAACAGATATAAAGTTTGAAAATGTGACTGAGAAGAAATTTAAAAATATTAGCCTTAAGGTCGGAACTACTAAACAACTTCACCAAGTAGGGGGCGGATCAGTGAAAGGATCTAGAGCTATTGATAGAGATACTAGATTTGACATACTGCAAAATGAACTGTTCGGCGTACACGGTAGAGCAAAAATTGCAGATATCTCTTCTATCAAAGAACAATTTAAGTTAGCGAAAAATAACCTAGAAGCGCAAACTATCGCTTATCAAAAAGCAGTTGAATCAATAAATGAAAACTTAGAAAATGACAAAGAAGAAAAAGAATTTGTGCAAACACTTGCTAGAGCACTTAAATATTGGATGATTCGTGATGATGAAAGTATACAGCTTAAACAGTTTACAAAAGATAGCACGTATGTTTTAGATGCAAAAAACTTAGACACATTACATGAAAAAGGTTTGGATTTAATTGCTGTGATAAAAAATACCGCCACTCCTACAATTGTAATTAAAGACAAAAAGTCAAATGATATTTTAGTGCAAATACGTACATACCACAGAAACGACGGATACATACGAAACTATATAGAAAAAGGGGATTTGTTCACGAAACTGACAGACGTCAGTAGTTAAATCTCGAATACTTGTTCGATAAATCCACTTAAAAAATCAAAATGACGTGCTAATTGCAAGAACAGCTCTGGTTGCAATGACTCGCTCAACATTTCATAGGAAGTTGTGCCCATATCTCTATAATATGATCGGTTTATTCCTCTTCTATCACCTATATAAGGAAATACTCCTGTTACAAAAAGACAGGTGTCGCCTAGTTCTTTTCTCTGTCTTGGAGAATTTGCCGTTAAAAACATTTCAGCAAAGGAAGTTTCGGGTAGGAAATTTGGTCGATCTGTTTGATGAGACAGCAGCATTACTAGGTAAGCTTCGATATGCTCAGGCAATTCGTAACCTGTTTTATCCTGCGTCTCTTTTACGACTTCATAAAAGGCGCTGCGATATGCGTCTTCCATATACATATTTAGCAAGGAGGTTTTATGATTGAATATGAAGTGTATGACTGGAACAGTCTTATACCCCACAGAAATAGACAAGACATGATTAATGATATACGTGATCTTATCGATCAGGGAAGATATTGGACAAATTGCCCCAAGTATCAGACCACTGACAATGTTTTTGGACTAGACGCAGACTACTGGGTAAACATGAAAATGAGTTTTATCTGGAGTTGTTTTGCGTATCTGAAAAAAGATGTACCTATAAAAAGCATCAAAAGCTGGAGTTACATGACTTCTCTCAAATATACAGAAGAGAACAGAGACGCACTGTGGCACACTCATACCAGAGAAGGTTCAAAGGTAGTAAGTGGTGTATATTATCTACACATACCCAAAGACGTTGACAGTGTTACTGCTGGCACAGAATTTTCTCCGCTTGGTCCAGAGCAGGAAGAAGGCAGATTTTTTGCAGAAGCACAACAAGGATGCTGGGCAATATGGCCAGGCTCAAGCTGGCATAGACCTGGCGTCTTGCAAAGTGAAGAAGATCGTTTTATAATAGCTGCAGACATGGAATTTTAGGATATATACAACTATGACACAATGGACGTTTAAAGCAGAAGATATTTTTGAAGAAATACCCCAAGATCCTGAAAATATCAATATGACAATCCCGCCAGAAGTAGCAGAAGCAGTGGGACTAGAACCAGGAGATCCTATCAAGATAATGCTAGGCGACCAGGGCACAATTATTATAGAAAAACTAGGAGACGAAGAAAACTCAGATGGCTAAAGAAGACTTGCTAGAAATGGAGGGCACGATTGTAGAAGTTATGCCTAATCAGATGTTTAAGGTAGAACTTGACGGAGTAGGCTCCGTAATCAAAGCCTACACAGGGGGCAAAATGCGACAGTTCAAAATTCGCATAGTGCAGGGAGACAGAGTAAAAGTAGAGATGTCTCCGTATGATCTAGAACGGGGTAGAATAACCTTTCGACTCTAACCAAAAAGTTTGACATTCTCGATGTCTAGCCATATACTACGTGTATGGTTATTAAGTTTCATAGAGGCAGCAAGCAAAAGCGTGAGCAAACAGAGAATCTTGCACGGTTTGTTGCGACTAAACTGATGCCTAGAATGGCACCTAAGATTTCGGTTGAATTCTGTTTTGTGACAGGTCTATTCAAACGTGAAGGTGTGTTTGG